>Ga0126382_10000024_pt1 | contig 43892 bp, 35 predicted proteins | sample PanSoiMetPlot_30_FD_92548 | JGI IMG/M metagenome (GOLD analysis project Ga0126382, IMG submission 92548) | Tropical forest soil microbial communities from Panama - MetaG Plot_30 | ecosystem: Environmental > Terrestrial > Soil > Tropical forest > Bulk soil | place: Panama | collected 2016-02-17
CGAAGAGCTTGCCGAAATGGCGGAGATGAAGGCCGCTGGCGCGGTAGCAGTTTCCGACGACGGCCGGCCGGTGATGGATTCGCAGGTTGTGCGTCACGCCTTGGAGTATGCGCGGGATCACGACCTGGTTATGGTTGACCACTGTCAGGATGTCCAGCTGTCCGCCGGCGGGGTGATCAATGAAGGTCGCTACTCAACGCTGCTCGGGCTTAAAGGCATGAGTGGTGCAGCGGAGGAGAGTCACGTTAACCGCGACATAATGTTGGCGAAATTGACCGGCGCTCGCGTCCATATCGCGCATATCTCGACCTCGAATTCGGTAAAGCTTGTGGCTGCGGCCCGTGAGAATGGAGTCGCGGTAACCTGCGAAGTTACTCCGCATCATCTCGCGCTCACCGATGCTGCGGTAGTAGGTTTCGACACAAATACCAAAATGAACCCGCCACTTCGTAGCGAAGAGGACAGAAGATATCTAATCGAGAGAGTGGCGGATGGCACTATCGACGCAATCGCGACCGATCATGCGCCGCATCATTCAGATGAGAAAATGCTGGAATATGATCGTGCGCCGTTTGGAGTAGTCGGCCTGGAAACGGCTCTGGGAGTCACTTTGACGGTTCTCTTTCATACCGGGCTGGTGTCTCTCCCTCGAATAATCGAGATGCTCACGATCGGCCCAGCGCGGGCTTTCGCAATACCAGGTGGTACGCTTGCGGTGGGCGCGCCGGCAGACGTGACTGTCTTCGATCCGAACCGGGAATGGGTTGTTGACCCCCAGCGGTTCAGATCAAAGAGCAGGAACACTCCTTTCGCCGGCTGGCGCTTGAGAGGCGCAGTAGCAGCGACTTTCGTTGGGGGAAGAGAAGTCTTTCGCGCCCGTGAATAGAGCGTAATGTTGCGAACTTGCCGAACGGTTTTCTCACGCTAAAATCTTGCTGTCAGTGCTAACCGAATGCCACGAGACGAGCCTGGTGAAATATTGTTGTTGCTGTCTGCGTTTATGTAGTACTTCGTGTTGAACAGATTCTCAACGTTCGCCTGCAGACGAAGCCTTTCAGTGAGCGAGTAGAAAACCGCCGCATCAGTGCGAGTGTAACCCGGTAAAACAACCCTGTTATCGACAGCAGCAAACATATCAGACCGGTGGATCAACCCGATACCAGCCGCCAATCTCGAAAGCACCTGATAGTTGTTCCAAAAAGAAAAATTGTGATGTGGGACTTGAGCTACTTGTGCTCCAGTTCGAGCGACGGTCGTCGCACTCGTGATAAACGCGTCCTGGTAAGCGTACCCGCCGGTAAAATGCCAGGAGCGGAGAATTGAGCCGGTCAGCCCAATTTCATAACCATTGGTTCGTTGGCTTCCGGTTTGCACGATTCTGGTCGGGTCATTTGGATCGGTCGACCTGGTGTTCTTGCGCTCCAGACGGTAGACGGCGGTCGTAAGCGACAGCGACCGCCTGAGATCCCATTTTGCGCCGAGTTCATAGTTATTAAACTTTTCCGGCTTTACTTGTTGAGTAATAGCTGTCAATGACGAGAATTGATCCCCTGAGCTTGGTAAGTAAGACACGCTGTAGTTGCCGTATATTGAGAGCGGTGTAATCGGCTTAAAGATAACTCCAACGCGAGGCGAAACTAGATTATCGATTCGGCGAAGGTCCTCACCATTTCGATTGTTGTGAAATTTCAGATCGAAGTGGTCAAAACGTAAACCGGCAACGATCTGAACAAACCTCGATAAATCCAGTTGGTCTTGAGCATAGGCGGAACCAATGCTCGTATGGACGTGATTGTCCGCATCAGTAGGACTCTGTCGGAAGGTTACTGGTGTGCTGATGGTTGGGTTAGCGAAGGGCGCGTTAATCGAAGTCGTCGTGTTGTTGAAGAAGCCAGTATTTCGAAAGTTGTCTGTCAGTTGTCGTCCGACTTCGGCACCGGCAAGGAGTGTGTGACGAATGCGTCCGGTTGATAGCCCGTAGGTCAGGTCTGTCTGATTGAAAATGTTAAACCGCTCGGTCGCATTGTTGTACGCCGAGATTGATACAAATCTCTTATCTGCAGAAACCGCACCTGGAACAAAGTTCTGATAACCGCGATCATAACCGCCAAACTGCGTCGCATTCCGGATGTTCAAACTGCCAACCTGATGCTCGATAACCGCGGAGCCGAGATTCACATTGGCCCTTACATAACTATGGTGCGGATCCCCGAAATACGTTGAAATATCCGTGTCAGCCGGTCGCCCCTCGAACGATGGTATGCCACGATCGGCGGTTCGGTAATCGCGAAAGTGCTCATAGCCGAGCGTGATCCTGGTCTGACTGCCAGGATTAATAGTCAAAGTAGGATTGATCCCATAACGTTCGATGCCCACAAAATCGCGGAAGCTGTCGAAGTCTTCATAAACTCCGTCTAACCGGAATGCCATGCGATTGTTGATGGGCTGATTCAGATCTACCGCTACTCGTTTGTTGTTGAATGACCCCCCCTGGAGAGTGATTTCCCGAAAAGGCACAAAAGCAGGCTGCTTGGTAACGCGATTTATTACGCCACCGCCGCCTCCGCGGCCAAAGATCATTGCATTCGGTCCGCGTAGAATCTCAACGCGATCAACGTTGTATAAATCGCGATAATATTGAACGTCGTCGCGGACTCCGTTCAGAAAAAAATCAGCTGACGAGCTGACGCCACGGATTACAATTTGATCTCGATTGTTTTCGCCCTGGTGAGCGGTAATGCCGGGCGTGTAGCGGACGACGTCGCCGATGCTCGAGAGCAATTGATCGTTGATTTGTTCACGGGTTACCACGCTAATTGATTGAGGGATATCACGCAGTGAGGTAAGCGTCTTCATGGCACTGTTGATCGCCGGTGTTTGATAGTCCGCACCAATTACATTGATGGTGTTGCGCAGAGATGCTATTTGAAGCATCACGGTAAGAGGTGCGTGGCCGGTCGCGGGGAGGTCTACGGTTTGAGCGGTTTCTTCGAATCCATCCGCGGCGATGGTGATAGCGTAGACGCCGGGTTCCAGAGAGAGTGAGAATTCTCCCGCCTGATCGGTAACGGTTGAAGGTCCGGATGAGCGGCCGTCGAGTATTGCTTTGACAGTGGCGCCGGCGATCGGAGCGCGAGCGGGGTCGAGGACCTTTCCCTGCAGTGAAGTTTTTGAGCCTTCCGCGTAGGTATGAATCACAAGAGCCGCGGCAGTAAGAGAACTGGCAAGAAATCGAAGCATGCGACTCCGTTTCGGGATGAATGACATTGTGCCCCCTTGTTCAGCGAAAAATAAATGCATTTGAAGTTGAAAGTCGTTTTCAAGACGGTCATCATACGATTCCGTGGTTTGGATGTCAAGAAATTCGTTGGCTTTCTGGAGCTTGGATCTTAAGAGGATATGGAACAGTTACTTAGTGGGCAGCTCTCTGCGCGGATTATCCTGCGCTAGATCCACAGAAAATATGGCGGTGTAGGGTGCCAGCGAGCGCAATTTGCACCCGCTGGCTGAAATGGTGCTCGTTCAACCTTTTTGCTCGTTTAACCTTTTTGCTTTACTGAAAAGATCTGATCGGCAACTCTTATCGTCCCTTTTCTCGGCCTCCCCATGTTCGGCGCAGCGGTGAAGGTGATCGTTGCGTTCCCTGTCCCGGCGCCGCTCGAAGTAATGGTGATCCAGGGGTCAGGAGTCATCACTTCCCACGCACAGCTTTGACTGGTGGTCAGATTGAAGCTTCCGGAGCCTCCAAAAGCTGGCATATTCTGGAATTTTGGAGCGATCCGGTAGGTGCAATTCCCCGCAGTGGCGCTGTCTTGTATAACCGTAAATGTGTGTCCCCCGACATGTATCAGTCCGGTCCTTGGACTTGAGGTCAGGTTATCGCGAACAGCAAAAGAAATCGTGGTTGTGCCCGCACCACTGGTAGCGCCGAGGGTAATCCAATTGACATTTGTGGCGACAATCCAACCACAGTCAATCGTGGTTGTTAATGTAAACGTACCATCTCCGCCTGCTGCGGGAAAAAGCCTTTCAGAAGGCGAAATCATATAAACACACGGAGAAGGCGGCGGTGTCGTTGCTAAACGGCTTATCGAGCCACCCTGACCTACAACGTATACTTCTCCGGCTTCGTCTTCTCCAAAGGAGGTTATGTTCAGCGCTGTATCGAGCAATAGCGTGTTGGCGCCACTCTGTAGTTGCCAGATCTCGCCAGTGCAGTAGTCGGCGTAGACATAAGACCCAACTGGTACCGCCGCTCGTAACCCCCGGTAAGAGTAGCCGCCGGTTATCGAGCACCGGCCAGAGGCGTGGGCGTAGTCGAATATCGGTAGTATGCTGCCCGGTGGCGGTGTGCAGACTCCGCCATTGATATTCGGATTGCAAATCGTTCCTTCCATTACGCGCCATCCGAAGTTTCCGCCGATGGTGATAATGTCTATTTCTTCCCGGGCACCCTGGCCGACATCACCACACAGAAGCTGCCCTGTCGATCGATCAAAAGAAAACCGCCAGGGATTGCGCATTCCATAAGCGTAGATCTCATCCAACCCGGCGGGGGGGCCAAAAAAAGGATTGCTCGATGGCGATGAATAAACGATTGCCCCGTTAGGCGTGTCCACGTCTATTCGCAAAATCTTACCCAGCATCACATCGATGTTCTGCGCGTTGTTGGGAGGGTCATTGGCGGACCCGCCATCCCCGGTGCCCAGATACAGGTAGCCGTCGGGTCCAAACTGCAAACAGCCGCCGTTGTGGTTGTTATTTGTCGAATGTGGGATGGGAAAGTTTCCGTTAAAGACAATCTCGGAGCTCGCGCTTGCGACATTGGGATCCGCACTGACGTGAAATTCAGAGACAGTCAGGGCACCGTCGTTTTGACGAGTGTAGTAAACGAAGAAGCGGCCGTTTATTGAATACTGCGGATGGAATGCCAATCCGAGAAGCCCTCGTTCGCCTCCGCTCAAAACTTCGTTCACAATATCGAGGAAAACTGTCGAGGTGCTTGCGCCCGGTTGGACGACGCGAATGCGACCGGCTTGTTCAAGGATGAACAACCGGTTTGTGCCATCGTGCGCGTGAGTCACGTAAGTTGGGTTTGAAAGGCCGCTGATAATCGACTGTAGCTGAACTGCTTCAACGGCGGCTATTCCACCGTCTAGGTGGAAATCCTGTTCGGAGTTAGCGCTTGTTTGAAGTGTTGTGTAACAGCAAATAAGGAAACCGCCGACCAATAGGCCGGCGAGTGCGTTCGTCCTGTACATCGATCAACCTCCTCGTAAGCCAATGTGGTAAATGACAGATCACGACGGCGGTCAATACCGTACTCATCAGGTCCACGGGACAACAGGAGATGGAGCAAGTCGCGGGACTTTGATTGAAAACGATCTGGATCCTGATTTCGATAAAGATCGATCCGATGAAACAGTGAGGAAACGGCTCGAACCGTAATTCTCAAATGCATCTTATGTCGCGGAAATGACTCTAACAAGGGAAGCCGAATTAGATTAGGGTCTCGACAACCGATTTTGCGACCCGCTCTGCCTCCTTGATGCAGTCTCCCGTCGACACACCGTGAAGATAATTCCCAATAAGCTGAACACCAGGCGCTTCCTGCAACAGGCTCTCGATGCGCCTCACTCGCTCGAAATGACCGATATTGTACTGTGGTATCGATCGCTGGTATCGAGTGATCGAAATTACACGTGGTTCAGTGGAGATGCCGAGCACTTTCTGAAGCTCGCCGTGTACAATCGATACCAGTTCAGCATCGGCCGACTGGGCGGCGTCTGGATTCCGGGCGCCGCCAACAAAAGAAGTGAGAAGTGATGTGCCATTTGGCGCGCGATTGTGGAACAGGCTTGAATTCCAGACGCAGCCCAGAATGTTCATTTTCTCGCTCGGTGGAACAAGGAATCCAAAACCATCGAGTGGCGTTGATACCCTGGAGGTCTCATAAGCCAGACTTACTATGGAGAGAGGCGGATATTCAATTTCATCGAGGAGATCGCGCAGCTCAGTTGAACTCAAACCGAGCAGAGAAGCGGCGACGTTCGAAGGCGTCGCTAAGATCAAATGATCTGCTACCAGCTGATGTCGATTCCCTCCGCGCTCGAATTCGAGGGTGAATGTCCGCAAATCCGGTGCCCGAGCGATTCGCAGTTCAGTACAGCCAGTCAATAGGTCTTCGCCGAGCTTTGAGGCCAGCGTCTTCGGCAGAAAAGCCATACCGGTTCGAAACGAGCAAAGACGTCGCGTCGGCGCGGCCTTCTCCAGAACAGCGCCCTCATTTTTCTTTGCTCGACGCGCTTCCCGGGCCTTTGCGAACATTCCTCGGAACAGCCCGCCATAATTCTGTTCAAGATTTGCCAGCCGCGGGAAGGCGGCCTTGACGCTCAGGAGATCGGCGTCCCCGGCATAAATCCCTGAGACGAATGGCGCGACCAGGCGCTCTGCAGCTTCATCGCCAATCCGGCGTCTCGCGAATGCCGCAACGCTCTCTTCGGTGCGATGGCCTCGCCTGGGAACAAAAAGCTCCTTGAGAACTCTGAGTTTGCCGGCCGGACTCAACAGATCACTTCTGATGAACGACCCTGGACCGGACGGCACTGCATGAAGCCGTCCTTTAAAGTACACGTAAGCCGGCGCTTTTGGGTTACCTTCGACCAACTCCTCGAGAATTCCCAGTTCCTCTACCAGGGCTATGAGTTCTTCAGTGCCTTGAGAACTGTTTGGCCCGCGCTCGATCAGGAAACCATCGATGTTCTCGCTCTGAATAACGCCGCCGACTCGATCGTTTTTCTCGATGAGCAGAACGTCAACGCCAAGCGTCTTGAGCCTGTAGGCACAAACCAAACCCGATATGCCTGCGCCTATCACAATTGCTGCACGGTGGTTTCCCATCAACCTTTGATGTTTTCCCGATCGCACGCACAGAACGAACCGGTAGCCTCGGTTACAACTTGAGAATGAATGCAGGTCATTTTCGGTGGAACATCAGCGAGAGAAAGAGCCCGTTCAACCAGGCTCGCGAGCGCTTCGATGAAGTCAGGTCTGCAATTCATCGTGGGTACGCGCCGGTAATGCGAGATGCCTGCCTCGGCGGCAACATCCCGATAGAGAATATCCATTTCATACAGAGTTTCGCTGTGCTCAGACACGAAACTCACAGGCACGAGCATGAGCTGGGACACGCCTTCGCTCGCAAGTTTCGGTATTGTTGCAATAGTCGCCGGCGTAAGCCATTTAACAGGACCTACTTTGCTTTGAAATGAGAGCGTGTGTGGCCGTTGAGCTCCCAGCCTCTGCATAATGAGTTCAACCGTACGCCTGGTGTGATCCAGATAAGGGTCGCCCTCCTCGATGTAACGGACCGGCACGCTGTGAGCACTAAAGAGTATGTGAGTCTTTGACGGGTCTTGATCCGGGAAATGGACAAGCTCTTCGGACGCAGCTGCTGCCATGGCGTCGATGTAATTAGGGTCCGCTTCGAAACTGCAGACGACCGAAGTTTGTGGTAGAGCCTCGCCTGTTTCTCCGGCGACGGCATGCATCCGATTTAGACTCGAACCGGTGGTCGAAATTGAGAATTGTGGGTAGAGCGGGAGTACTACAAGTTGATCGACTCTATCATGCCGGATCTGATCCAATGCTTCCTCTATAAACGGGTTCCAGTAACGCATCCCAACGTAGACGCGAGCACTGATCCCGTGGGCTTCCAATGCGCGTTCAAGGGCTCTCGCCTGCGCTTCAGTGATGCGGCGCAGCGGCGAACCGCCGCCGATCTTCTCGTAGTATCCTCGCGACTTTTTGTAGCGTTGGGTCGATATCATCCAGGCGAGAGGTTTCTGCATCGCCCGCCAGGGTAGGCGGATAATATCCGGGTCGGCAAACAAGTTGAAAAGGAAAGGACGAACATCTTCGAGCCTTTCAGGACCGCCGAGGTTGAACAGCAGCACTCCAATTCGCCGATTCTGTGCAGGCGTCGTCATCAGTTCCTGGAAGCTCTATTGGACGGCCTCTTTTGCGGCTTCTACAAATGCGCGCGCATTTTCTACCGGCGTCATCGGAAGGATCCCGTGACCAAGATTCAGAATATGCCGCTGACCACCGCCCATCCTGATCAGCTCGCGCGCGCGCTCCGAGATGATCTCGGGAGTTGAAAGAAGCACGCAAGGGTCGAGATTCCCCTGCAGCGTGAGTTGTGGTCCAACTCGCCGGCGCGCATCTGACAGGTTTACGCGCCAGTCGATGCTCAACACCTCGGCTCCGCAAGTAGCCATATGCTCCAAAAAAATTCCGCTGCCGTTGATGTAAATGATGGTCGGTACGGCATTCCGGTTTATTGCTTCGAAGATCTTTCGTTCATACGGTAGGGCGAACTGAGAGTAATCATCTGGGGAGAGTTCACCGGCCCACGAATCAAACAACTGAACCAGCTGCACACCGGCTTCGATTTGGGCATTTAGATACAGAATTATTGTGTCTGAGATCTTATCGAGCAGGGCGTGAAACGTCAGTGGGTCAGAGTACATCATTCGCTTTACGTGAGCATAGTTTCTTGAACCTCCGCCTTCGATCATGTACGCGGCTAGTGTCCACGGCGCTCCTGCGAATCCGATCAACGGGACAGCGCCGTCGAGCTCCCGTCTGAGAGTCTGGATGATCTTCATTACGAAGCCAGTCTTCTCAATTGGATCCGGCACCGCGAGTCTATCAACCTGATCACGACTGCGAATGGGACTTGGGAGTTCAGGCCCTTTCTGTTCAGTCAATTTGACTTCCTGTCCCATTGCCTCAACGGGTATCAGAATGTCGCTAAACATGATCACCGCATCGACGCCCAATATTCGATAAGGCTGCATTGAAACTTCGACCGCGAGTTCAGGCGTCTTGCAAAGTGTCAGGAAATCGGTGTTAGCTCGAACGGCTCGATATTCCGGGAGATAGCGTCCGGCTTGACGCATCATCCACACCGGGGTTCGTTCAACTGATTCGCCCCGCGCTGCGCGCAGGAGAAGATCGTTTTTCATTCACGTTTCTTTCGGAGATTGTTTGATGGTTTCACGGTCAGTTAAAACAAAAATTCTAACAACGGCCGGAACTCGTCACAACTCATCTGCTAACGAATGGACTGCTGCTATCGTAAAACCTCCATTCGAGGTGCATCGCTCGAGTAATCCCGATTCGTTTACTGCTCGCCAATTGCGGTGTTGACTGGCGCCCCTTGACTTTGATGCGCTGTCCTATCTTCTTTCCGTTATCCCTCAAGTCAATTCCAAAAGCTTGACACAAACGGCCGGGGCCACTTGCCAGTTTTCTTATCTCACTTGTTTTCCGCCTCTCGCGCATCTGGTCAAGCCCTCGAGCCGGTTCGACGGCGCGGATCAGGACAGCACCGGCGCCTTCGCAATCCGCGGTGAAATTCAGGCAATAGTACATTCCATAAATGAAGTACACATACACGTAGCCGAATGTGTGCTGCATTACCACCGATTGTTTTGGCCGCATCACCGAATGCGAGGCGGCGTCAGTAGTATAAGCTTCGGTTTCGACAATCCGTCCTTCACAACCTTCGACTACGAGAACAGTTCCTATGAGGTCACGAGCGACTTCGATTGTCTCGCGAGCAAAGAATTCAGAAGGCAGATAAGCCATGAGTAACCTTACTGTATACCGGCAGGGCCGGCACAGCGGGGCGAGGATTCTAATCAAATGCGTGGAGTTGCGCCATATTATTCCCGGACATATACGCTGATTCCACAGACCTTTTTTCTTTTGCCGTGCCCGCGTGCTGTGCTATAAAGGCATTAGATCATTCGATCTGTGGCGATGGATAGTTACTCTTCAAATTATATGTTGTGTAGCGGAGACGATAGTGATGCAGGAGCAGCGGCTAAATCTTATGCTGGACTCCGTCAGCCGTTTGGCTCGCCGCGGGGCGATGTCGAACGCCGCGAACCTGCTGACAAAGCTCCGTCCCGTTGACATCGCTCAAATCCTCAGCCAACTGCCTCTTCGCGATAGTGAAATAGTATTTGAAGCATTCGTCCGGCATGACTTAAGCAAGGCGGCGGAGGCCCTCGCCGAAATGGAGACGAGCCGCTCCGTGGCGCTGCTGACGACGCTAAGCCGGGAAGACGTCTCCAGGCTGCTCCAGGAACTTCCTTCAGACGATGCGACGCTAATCGTGTCGGAGCTGCCCGAAGACCTGCGCGACGAACTGCTGGATGCGATGAAGCTCGAGCACTCGACGGTTGTAAACGAGCTGCTTGGATTCCCCGACGAAACCGCAGGGCGAATAATGACGCCCGAGTACTTTGCGCTGGATGAGGATGTCACCGTCTCCGAAGCCATTACGGAATTGCAAAGACGTTCGGAAGAGTTCGAGATGGCGTTCTATTTATACGTCGTCGATTCTAGAAATCATCTACTCGGAGTTGTTAGCTTGCGGCAGTTATTGCTCAATCCTCCATCAACGCCGTTACGCAAGATCATGATTGGCGATGCAATTAAGGTGACTACTGATACCGACCAGGAGGAAGTTGCGCGAATTGTCGCAACGTATAACCTGCTTGCTGTACCCGTGGTTGATCAGGAGAACAAGCTGGTTGGAATCATTACTGTTGACGACGTCCTGGATGTTATGCGCGAGGAGGCCACAGAGGATATTTACGCGCTTGCAGGCGTTGAGGCCGATGACCGTGCGCTCGGCTCGCCAATCAGCTCTGTTCGTCGCAGACTGCCCTGGTTGATGTTGTCGCTTGGCGCGGCGCTGATTGCAGTCGCCATAGTTCAATATTACGTAACCACAATCGAGAGCTCGATCTGGCTTGCGGTGTTGATCCCGGTTGTGGCGACTATGGGGAGTAACGCCGCCACCCAGACGATGACCGTTGTTGTGCGCGGCATCGGTTTGGGCGAGGTGGGATGGGAAACGACAAGGCGAGTCGTTATCAAGGAAGCGCTGGTTGGACTCATAAACGGGCTGATAGTCGGATTCAGCGTATGCGTCATAGTTGCCCTGTGGTTTGGCGCCAAGCTCGGCTCACTATTGTTCGGATTGAAGCTGGGAGGAATCCTCGGCGTGACTACGATATTGAGTCTCGTGGTAGCGGGAGGGCTGGGGACCCTGGTTCCTGTGCTGCTGAAGCGCCTCCGAGTGGATCCGGCGCTTGCGTCGTCGATGTTTGTAGTCACATTTACCGATGTTATTACTTTCTTCTTTTACCTCGGCATGGCAACCCTGTTACTCAAGCAGTTCAAAGTTTAGCCCTCTCTGGCCTCAAAATTGACTGAAAAACGATATGTTTAAGGGTATTGACGATGAACACCGTGTCGAACGGGTATTTTCTCTGCGAAGAATAAGGACTCTTGTTATTGGAGTCCTTATCGCGGGAGTTTCTGGTTTCCTTGCGGTAAATCTGTTCACCTACCTTCAGTATGGAGGCACGTTCTTTGACAGGTATTTTGTGAAAAAAGAGCAAAGTGCCGTTGCCGGGAAGCTAGCGTTTGACAAAAACACTAAGTACTACATTGGAATTATCAGGGGAGAGGGGCGATCGTCGAAGCTGGGAAACGTCTACTACATTGAGCAAGCAGGCGGTACCTTTGTCGAAGTATCTAAAGAAAACGTTGAGGTGCGCAATCCGGAAAAGGTCGACAAGTAATTTCTGCGCTCAGTCCATCTATACTTGCTTCATTTCAAAATCTTGATGCGCGTGCTTGTTACTACTGACGGTCTTTAGTAATATTCCGCGTCGAGACGGGCTCCTAATTCAACTCAAAAAAGGGGGAAGAGTGATGAGCAATCAGCCGCCATATGGCTATCCGGGTGGTCCACAAGGTTACGAGGGGGGAGGATATCCGCCGCCAGGTGCTCCGACGGGCAAAACGAAAGTGATGAACCTCGACTACAACGTCGCTGGACTGCTCGCGTATCTGCCCATTTGCTGCATCAATCTTATCTTCTCGATTATTTGGATTGCGACGGAACCAAGGGAGAACAGGTTTCTTCGTTTCCACTCAATCCAAAGCCTCATACTCGTTGTTATCGGCTTCGTCGTGAACTTCATTCTTTACTTTTTCTCGGCGGCAGCCTCGGTTGCCCCGGGTGCAGCAGGTACGGCTGGTTGGGGGTTAATGAGTCTTATCCAACTCGCGTTTGGTCTAGGCTGGCTGATTGTGTGCATCATTGGTTGCATAAAAGCCTATCAGGGACAAATGTGGAAATTGCCGGTTATCGGCGACATCGCCGAAAAGAACTCTTAAACTCAAGTTCCAGTCGCTGAAGGGCCCACAGACAACCGCAGAGTGGGCCCTGAGCGTTATCCAACTTCGATCATTCTCGTTCCGAACCTTGAGATCCGGTCGCTGACGCTGATGATTCGTCGTCTGCTGGCGTGACCCTGATAAAAGCCGGCTCCTGCTTGCCGTGTCTAGTTGCAACGAGCATTTCCTCCGAAGCTGAAAACAATCCGCCCTTATAGATCGCGAGAGTCGACAAGATTAAACCCGCTGTAGCAGCGAGTCCGGCTTCCGGTCCATAGCTTCCTCCGGAAACCCACATCGGCGCCCCTGGTGTCCCTCGAAGCCACGCCATTTGACCAAGGGTTGTGAAACCACTCACAGGAAGACCAAAAACGAACACCATAGCGAAGTTCCAGGACCAGTGCAGCCCGGTTGCTAGCCAAAGATTGCGGGTTCGCAGATAAGCTAATCCCAACCAGGCGCCTGCAAGGACTGTGTTGATTGTCGAAAAGATTGACGCGCTTGGATTAGAGATGTGAGCAAGACCGAACAGGATCGCTGTAATAGTTATTGCGCGAGCGTCCCCCAGATTGTGGACCAGTGCCTGAAATGGAAAACCTCGAAACAATAACTCCTCTGTAGCGCCGGCAATTATGAAGAATGAGGAAGTCACGAGTAATCCAGCCAACAATGACTTCCAGTTTCGCGTCTGCACATCAAATCTAAATGCGCCTAGGCCGACGCCACTTCCTACAACAATTGCGAGAGATGATGCTCCCATCAGAGAACCTAAGAGGAAATCGCGGGGCCATCCACGATGCAACCTGAAACCTACCGATCCAAAGGAACGTCTTTCAAGAATTCTGGCACAGATTGCAGAAGAGAGTGCTGCGGCTGCGAAGTTCCGTGCGTTACTGACCACAAGATAGATCAGAACATCTCGGCTTATGTATTCGGAAGAAGGCTCGATTACGAGGAACGAGAGAGATGGGAACAGCGTGGCGAATGCCCTGGTGAGGCTAAACAGCAAGGCGGCGCATACAATGAAACAAAGAAAAAAGGCGAGCACTCGCCATCCGGAACGAAACTCACCTTCTTCATTAATAAAAATGTATTTGGCGACGTCGTGCAGGTCGCGCATAACCCAGCGACTTTATCGGTGGGTAGGGATAGTGTCAATCGGACCTAGTTGCTTAAAACTTGTGATCAACGTCGCGGGATCGGTCGCTCGTCTGGCCCGAATCCCTGCCTGCCACATAACCCCGCTTAGTCTTGATCACTAATCTTTCTTCGTTCTTAGCCGGTTGGTTCGCAAGCTCCAGCTTTAACTTGCGAAAGCTTCCATCTCGCTTCTTATTTGTCGATACAAAGCCGAGCGTGTACCGTGTGCGAAGATGGTCGATCAGATCGTTAAAGGTGTGATCAAGATTCTCAGGCTTATCTGTTAAGACCTCTCCACCCGTTTCATCCGCGAGCTGCTTCAGGTTGGAAGTTTTAGCTTTGAACAGCCCACCGATGCCGGCCGCCGCTATCATAACTCCGTTCTCCATACGTTGACCTGCAGTCTTTGGTATGATTCCACACACTACACTTCCGGATTCCAGCACTGCCATGCGCGCGTCTTCCTGCGAAGGGCCTCCACAGTCAAAGTACATCGTCATCCCGGTGATCATTATTATCACCCGCCGGCCGTCAGGGTTTCCCGCTCTTCGCATGTAGTTTGCTGCATCGTAAAAAGCAGCGCTGAAACAATGATCAGCGTTCTCATCATGTGGTGGAAGATGATCGAGGCCAGCCAGTATTCTGTCGTTTCCGTGGCCGAATCCCTCGATGAGCTCGGTCGTATTGGCGAAAGACATCAGTGCCACTTCATCCTGGGGCCTGAGTCGAGAAAGAGCCTCACGCGTCGCACGTTTTACCTTGTCGCTGAATGGATCTAGGCACCCTCCACGGTCAACCATTAAAATGACCGAGAGCGGCAGAGTGTCCTGACTGAAGTGAGTTATTTGCTGCCGTACTCCATCCTCCGCGAGCACAAAGTCTTCCTTCTTTAGATTCCCGGCGACTCGACCGGTTTTCTGTTGAAGCACCTGCGCGTCCAACACAACGAGATCTACGTTCAATCGGATGTTCTCGCCAGCTCGCGTTTGTTCGGTTGAAACAGATCGAATGCCGTCAGCAGGCTGGGGAACTTGCTGCACCGGTTTTTGTGCCTGTACCGCTTCACTCTTAATTTCTTCAACTCGTCGCTCTCCAGTGCTGCCATTCTTGCCCCTTGTGTTCTGATTCACTGGAGATTGAGCACTCGCCACTGTGTCCGAAAGAGCGAGGATGAAAATCGAGAGCGCCATTATTCTGCGAGGATTCATAGGCACCTCCTTCCAAGGCTTCTAGTGATGAATAACGGATGTGCGAACTGCATCAGGTGCAGAAAGATGCAGAAGAATCGAGTGTTTGGTGAATTTGTTTGGTGGCACCGACCAGGCGGAGGAAGGCGAAGAAGGATGAAGCAGATGGGGTGTCTTTACTGAGTTTCGCTTTTCATCCGCCCAGTCCGAACCACCAAACAATTAGTGCTGTGTGAGTTCGAACGGTGTCTGTGATCAGTCTCGGCAGCTTTCACATTCATCGATCGACGACGGAATAACGCCTCAAGGCTTCTTGCGTGATTCCTGCTGCTGTTGTCGCTCCTGGCGCTGTTCCCGGCGTTCCTGGCGAGTTTGATTCTCAGAGTTCGACCGTTCCTGCCGGGCCTCTGCCTTTCCAGCCCCCCGTTCTGGAGATCGTGCCGGTTCTTCGACTCTGACTTTCTGTTTAGCATCCTGGTTAGGTGTTGAATACTCTCCGCGAGTATTCTTATCGCGATAACGAGATTCGTTGTCGCGCTGTCCGCTGCCACTCTGAACTGCTCCGGATGAAGGATCTAACGACTGCTCTTTTCGAGCACGACGCCTTTCAGCTTTATCAACGTTGTTGTCACTCTCGGTGCGTTGGGTTGTGTTTTCTACCTGTGCGTCAGCCTGACGGTTTTTTCTACGCTCATGCGCGGATCGATCTCCGTCCATTTTCTCCGCTGGATTGGGGAGCGCTATTCTCGTCTTTTGATTTGATCGATTGTCTCCGGAATTCGAATCACCGGAATCTGCGACTCCAGTTCGCAATTTCCGTTCTTTCTTTGCAGGTACTTGAGTGTCTGCATCTGGATTTCGTGGCACTATGACTCGTCTCTCACGCTGCCCAACGAAAGGCGCTGACGAATCGGTCGTCTCATTGCGAGTAACAACGGAGCGCTTGATGATCTCAGTTGACGGCACTGCCAGGCGTCGAGACTTTCGACGATCGCCTTCGGAGAGCTCAGGTGCAGCTGAAACCGGCAAGACTTTCATTTCGGGCAGTCCTGCTCGTGCACCTTTACTGATAAAATCCGAAAGCTCGCTTCCTGGCGCTACAGGTCGAACCGCAGAACGATTTCCTCGAGCAAATCCGTCTGCCGGCAAGATGCTCATGCCAGGATGTAACCGTGGCCTGTCGCGGTCATCCGATCGTCTACGATCATCCCGAGGGAAGGGATGCTGAGCGCGGTCATCTGCTCGATGTCTGCGCCAGCGCTCTCCGGGTGCCAGCGGATACCAACCGATGTAGTTGCCGCGCGGGGTTGGACTGTTAAAGAAATAGACTAGAGCCGGCCGCCAGTGATAATCACAATACCCATAGCCTCGATAAGCCGATCCGAAGCCGGGAATCCAGGCCCAGCCTAGTCCGCTCAGGAAAGCCCAGCGGCCGTAGTGATAGGGCGCCCATCCCCATCGTTCGCTAGCAAGCCAGGTCCAACCAGCCGCCGGGATCCACAACCATTGACCGAAGCGGTACGGAGCCCAGTCAGCTGCCACTCGCGGTATCCAGCACTGCCCGTAAGAAGAGTAGTTTGTCCACGTTCCATAGCTCGACAGGTCACTTGCACCGTAGAAATCGTTATAAGTAGTCTCATAATTCGTAACATAGTCGGGAGAAACGTCGGCTCCCGTGCGCGCTATCGAGACATCTCGATCGTGGCTCCACTGATCCCAGCCGTCGCCTGCTGCATCTGCTGCGAGCTCGAGCCTTCCGCCGGTGGCTGTGTCAACCGACATCCGGTGACCCGCTCGAACTCTAAACGTACCTTCGTCCGTTGATACTTCCGCTACACCACGACTCACGGTCAGCGCCGAACTCTTTTCGCCTTGGACCTCAATTCGATAAAGGCCGTCTTGCTGTACGATCACAGCGGTGTTTGGAGTGTCAACTTCAAAGTGCCGGAACGTGCTGGATAAACGTTCAACCCGTATAATTGCGATACCTTCAGTTAGGTCAAACTGGGCTCCTGACTCGGACAATACTGAAATCGTTAACTCAGAGTTCTCGGGGAGTCTTAGATAGTTTCCTCGCGCAAGCTGAATCTCTGCGCGTGATCCGCTCCCGGTGTATATCTGGTCTCCTGCCAGCAACGGTAGGTTCTCCACCACTGGAGCCCATTCGGTGACCCCAGCACGGAGGAATGAAACGTCACCTTCTACAAAACTCAACCTCGCCACTCGTGCGACTGGCGCTGAATCATCGATGTCCTGAGATTCGTCTGCCTCAAATGACGGAGACTGGGCCAATCCAGAAATAATGAGCGTTGCAAGAACGAGAAGGGCGGTGAGGATTCTTGGGAGAGTTCGTATCATGATTCTTCCTCTTAAGCACTCTGTAATTCGCTGACCTGAGCGAGATTGGGGCAACCTTTGTGCCGAATCACCGTTTGACGAACCTTTAGCGCCAAGTTACTTGGACACAGTATTTATTGAGCTAACAGCTGTCGTGCAGGGTGAGATTGAGGCTTATCAGGCCGGGGAATGTACACCAATTAGTGTAGGTGTCGTTTGATAACGGCGAGAGATCGGGGCTGATCAGCGATGCGGTTCTGCGGAACGGTAGCCCGGCCGAGATCGCACTTCTACCCCCTTGCGTGCCAATTCGACCTTGATCTTATGGTATTTGCCGTCTCGTTTGTTGTTAGTTGAGTAGTAGGCGATCAAATACTGATTACGCAACTCATCAGCGATGGCGGAAAATGCAGCTCGGGTATCTTCGAAATTGTCCGCCTGGTAGACTCTTCCTCCAGTTCGGATTGTGACGGCTTGCAGATAAGCGTCAGCTTCTCCGTACAGTTTGTCCAACGTTGACGTTATTTGGTCAGGAGGTTCACCGATCGGTGCGCGCCGATTCGCCTCGCCGCTACCACCCGGATCGTAAACGACAGGCGGCCTTGGACGTTGACCTATTTCAATCTTGGGTGCGTTGGGCTTCGGGATCCCGGTTGGCGTTGGATCCGGTCCTCCAAAATCAGGCGGTAACGGAATTCTCCCGTCAATGTTGAATGGAGTCTTGCTCTTCGGGTGCTCTGCCTCTTGCTTTCGTGCCGCTGACTCTATCCACCATCGGGTGTCAAAACGCACTACGTAAATTACCGCACCTATTTCCTCCGCCCTTTTGATTGTGTCTTCCGACGAGGCTTCGATACTGCGCATATCGACACCGTCGCTAAATAGAATCACCGCTCGCCTGCCCTCGAGGTCCTTTAACTGTTCAAGTCCTTTATCGATTGCTTCGTAGAGCAACTTGCCGAAGCCGGATTCGGTACCTCGGATCGACCGTTCAAGCTCCGATCGATCCTCAGTAAACTCTGTTAGCTGTTTGACCTCATTATCGAAAGAGATAACCATCATTCTATCGTCAGGTCGTAGCTGCTTTGTGAAGTCCACGGCCGCGTTCTGAATCGCTCGGAGTCTATCCTGCGCACTATTGGATGTATCGATTACCAGGACGGCGTTGAAGGGCTGTTTAACCGCGGCGAATAACGATATCTCCTGTCGTTTGCCGTCCTCTAAAATTGTGAAGTCACCCTTTGCCAGGTCGGTCACGAACTTGCCGTTCCTGTCAGTAACAATCGCGGGGACTTGAACCAGCGAAGCGCTAAGCCGAACCGAATCATCTTGCTCTGATTTCTGCTGCTGTGTTTCTTTTCTGAAAGCCGTGGCGTAGCCGGCAGAAACAATGGAAGCGATCAGAAAGATACAGACACATAAGCGGGGCGAGTTCATTGTTTGCCCTCTCGTCATTTCGATTCTCGACGAGCGTCTCTCTGCCTGGTGAACGAGATCCAGAGTAATTATTGCAGTGCGAAGTGAAAGAATCTAGACCGTCAGGATTCTGATCCGATTGCAGCAACCAGGGCATCGACAAGAGCTGAACTGTTGAACTCAGCCGGCTGAACAACTTGTTTTAATCCGTGAGCAGCCGCGGTATCAGCGGTTACCGGGCCGATGCAGGCAACGACGATTCCCGAAAGCAGATCAGAGAGATCAGTCAAGCCGGCGAGCTCTGCAAAGTTCTTGACTGTTGAGGAACTGGTAAAGGTTACTGCATCGATCGAAGACTCGGTAAACAGGCGAAAAATATTATCGCTGTCTATTTTGGGTTTTATCGTTCGATAAGCCTCCACTGCATCCACGTGAGCCCCCAGGTTTCTCAGGGCGGCCGGCAAAAACTCTCTTGCGGCTCGAGCGCGGGGAAGCAAAATTCGAAGGCCTTTCAGATTCTGATCTCCCCCAGCGGCCTCAATTATTGCCTGGAGCGCTCCTTCTCCCACTGAGTCCGCGGCAGTCACGTGTACGGGTGCGCCTTCTTCGGTTATCGCGGCTGCTGTTGCGGGACCTATTGCGCAGATCCGTTGAGAGCCTAAGGCAATGTCCCTTTTGTCGTATGCGACATTGAGTCTGGCGAAGAAGTAGCGGACGGCATTCGAGCTGGTGAAAACGAGCCAGTTGTATTCGTTGATACGTGCGATTGCGTCGTCAAGCGGCTCCCAGCTGCTGGGCGGGATGATTTCTATGGTTGGACAATGGACTACTGTGGCCCCAAGTGACTCAAGCTGTGTCGTGATGGCTTCGGACTGTGCCTTTGTCCGAGTTACGAGGATCCTTTTGCCCCGGAGTGGGCGCGAAACGTCTCCTGGTAGCTCGGAGCCCGTTTGGCGATTCTCGTCCATTTCTGCACCAAGTAAAAATCGGTAGCGTGGCTCGAGATTTGGGATAAGAGGGCAAATTGTATGATCAGAGTCATAACGGTGGCAAGAACCAATGAGACAGATTTGTTAAGTGCAGCAATAATTGAACTAACGTTTCCTTAATACAGAGGATTGGCGTCGCTGCAGTCAAGAATTCCGGCTCAAAACGAGTAATTAATTTAATTAGTTTCGGCGAGGCGAGGCCCAGTTTCATATGTGTTGTTTTGGCTGGAAGCTGGTTGGCACGCAAGCGAGGTATTTTCTTGACTTGCCGATAAATTATTGATATAAAACACACATAAACTGGCGTGCGCGCAGGGGTTATACGGAAAGCTAGTTGATTCTCGACCTCGAGGATATTGATGAGCAGCTTGATCACCAAAGCGACCAAGAGAGGCTTTTCGAAATCCCAGAACATCCGCGCGAAAGCAAAGAAGGCACCTGCGAGAAAGCCAAAGCGTCCAGGAAAAATCACTGCAGCACCAAGATCAGCAAAGAAGTCTGCGGCTGGTAAGAAGCCCCCAGTTGGTAAAAAAGGTAAACATGCTGCCGCGGCTAAGAAGTCGACGAGTCGTGCGGTCAAGAAAGCTGCACCCAAGAAGCGGGTAGCTCCTTCAAAAGCTCGGAAGATTGCACTCGCGAGGAAATCTGCGACAAGAGCCGTTCCCAAGGCAAGCTTATCCAGGAAGAGGGCTGTGTCAAAAGCGCAAGCCCGAAAAGCAATGTTGGCGCGACGGACCGCGCTGGCTCCAAAGCCGCTCCCGGCTCCACCGAAGAAGCCTCCATCACCCGGTACGCTTGCAGCCGTCCGCGCCTTTGAGCAGGCTTTACGCCTTTTCAATCGCCATGATTTTGGCGGGGCGAAGTCCGCGTTCCTAAGTGTGCTCGCGAAGTTTGCCGAGCAGGCTGAGATTATTGCGCGTGCCCGTACGTATCTGACGATCTGCGATCATCGTTTAGCTCGCTCGCCGTCGGTACCGCGGAATGCCGATGCGCTTTACAACCAGGGAGTTTTTGAACTTAACAAGGGTAGTATCAGGGAAGCGATTGAGTTGTTTGAGAAGGCGCTAAAAGTTGAACCGCGCGCCGATCATGTCTTCTATTCTCTTGCCGCTGCTTATGCCCGCCTAGAGGATGTATCCAAAGCTATGGAGGCGTTGCGCCGCGCTATCGGGATCCGACCCGTACATCGCTCACACGCGCGACGTGAATTAGATTTTGTTACCCTCCGCAGCAACGAAGACTTCCAACAGTTGACAGGTTTTGGCTTCGACCTCGTGGAAGAATAAATAGGGTCGTTCGCCGGACGTCTTAATATGAAGGAAATCAATTCAGGGTTGAAGATTGTCTCCGTGGGAGGCGGGACGGGTCTTTCTACGCTTCTTTCAGGCTTAAAGGCATTTGTACGCAAGGAACCGCTCTCGACTGCGGATAATTGGATCGAGACGCTCACCGCCGTGGTCACCGTAACCGATGATGGAGGAAGCTCAGGCAGGTTGCGAGAAGAGTTCCAGATACTCCCGCCGGGTGACATTCGCAATTGCATAGCGTCGCTTGCGGAGGACGAACACCTGTTAACCAGGCTGTTTCAGTATCGCTTTGAATCGGAAGGACATTTGTCCGGGCATAGCTTTGGAAACCTTTTCCTGACAGCGCTCACCGGAGTCACCGGTGATTTCCTGGAAGCCATTAAGGTCAGTAGTGAGGTGTTGGCAATAAAAGGGCGGATCTTCCCATCCACGATCGAGGACGTCGCTTTGGTGGCAGAACTTGAAGATGGTCGAGTTATTCGAGGTGAAACCAATATTGTTGAGTCCCGCTCTCGCATCAGAAACCTGCGGTTGTCAAATGAACATTGCCGGCCCCTCCCTGAAACCTTGGAAGCGATTAAGCACGCCGATATCATCACCATCGGCCCAGGCTCACTCTACACCTCAATCATCCCGAATTTGCTGGTGGACGGAATAGTCGAAGCTATGCGCGATTCAGATGCGTTGAAGGTATACATCTGCAACATCATGACGCAGCCGGGTGAAACCGACAATTTCAACGTAACGGACCATTTACGGGTGCTCTTCGAATACAGTCCGAACCTGCTTTTAGATTATATCGTCATCAATTCCACCCCGATCAGTGCAGAACTGAAGCAAAAATATCTTGACGACGGCGCGGCCCAGGTGGAATTTGATGCTACGCTTCTCGCAGGCTTCGACGGTTCCGTCCAGTCCTCAAGAGGTGCTTTGGGCGGCAAGGTGGGTGGATTTCAACTGATAAGTAGCGACCTGCTCCAGGAAGAACATCTGGTTCGACACGATCCGGATAAGCTGGGCAGGCTTGTGCTTGAAATTCATCAAATGGCAAGGCTCGCCGTCGGAGGATAAGCTCGGAGGGCTGCACCAAACTTCTTCAAAACTCTCGCGCCAACCCTCAGGCTAAGAGTAGAATCAAAAACGATCGGTTAGCTCTGATCGTTTTGCTGGATAAGAAGATACGTTTCTCACAACTAGATTTATGCTTGTATGCCGGGTAACGATCTTGTCCAGGCTTTTTTCGCGATTCCGCGGGTGAGTTGATATGACCGACGTTATGATTCTAGCAGCAGGTCTTGGGACGCGTATGAAGTCGCGTCGTGCAAAGGTCCTGCATGAGCTTGCCGGGTTACCCTTGATTGCCCACGTTTTGCGCGCGGCCTTTGAGCTTGAGCCGGAAAGAGTCTTCACAATAGTTGGCCATCAAGCTGCAGAGGTCGAGCAGGCAGTACGTGACCAGGTGGCGGTGTTAAGAGAGCGTGTCTCGAATGCCTCGCCAGATCTCCAGTTCGTTACGCAAACCGAGCAAAAGGGCACTGGTCATGCCGTTATGGCGGCGCGTGATCGACTAGCAGAGCGTAAAGGCTCTCTGGTGCTCGTAGCGGGCGACGTACCACTGATTAAGGGTGAAACTCTGAAGAATTTGGCCGCGGCACATCAGGCGGAAAAGAATCACGTGACGATGCTGACCGTCAGTATGGATGACCCGACAGGATACGGCCGTATTGTCCGCGACTCTGATGGACAGTTCGTTCGCTGTGTGGAGCAGAAAGACGCAACTGCGGACGAGCTAGCGATTCAGGAGGTTGGGGTCAGCATTTATTGTTTTGATGTGCCAGCTTTACTGGATGCGCTGGAGTCACTGACAACCGATAACGCACAAGGGGAGTACTATCTGACTGATGTGCCACGGATCATGCAACAGCAAGGAAAGAAGGTTGGTTTGCTTTGCCATCCAGATTTCGAAGAAGTACTCGGGGTCAACACTCGGGTCGAGCTGGCAGATCTGGAGCGGAAGCTTCGAGAGCGCAAGCTGCGCGAATTGATGCTCTCCGGCGTCACGATCGTGGATCCGTCAACTACCTACATCAATCAAGACGTCGCTATTGGTCCCGATTCTGTGATCTACCCGCAAGTGATCATCGAGGGTTCGAGCCGGATTGGCTCCGGATGCACGGTACAATCGTGGTCGCGACTGAAGAATGTTGACATCGGTGATGAGGTCACGATCCGGAATTCGTGCATCATCGAAGACAGCACGATTCATAAGTCGGCGACTATCGGCCCGTTCGCGCGTCTGCGGGCTGGGGCCGAGATCGGAGAGAAAGCCGGTATTGGTAATTTCGTGGAAGTAAAGAAGTCCAAAGTTGGCCGGGGCACAAAGGCGTCTCACTTGACCTATCTGGGAGACGCGACTTTAGGCGACCGTGTCAACATTGGCGCGGGTACCGTAACTTGCAATTATGACGGCGTGCGCAAGAATGAGACAATAATTGAGGATGAAGTAAAAATTGGAAGCGATACAATGCTCGTAGCTCCGGTACGAGTGGGTAAAGGTTCAGTAACCGGAGCGGGCAGCGTGGTTACAAAAGATGTTCCTCCGGACTCGCTGGTGGCCGGCGTTCCGGCGGCAGTAAAGAAAAAGCTCAGATAATTCGAAGGTAATATGCGGAAGGAAGAATTACGATGTGCGGAATAGTCGGATATGTTGGAGATAAGCAAGTCGTCGGCGTGATCCTCGACGGACTCAAGAAGCTGGAATACCGTGGGTACGATTCGGCAGGAATCGCAGTGGTGGATGAAGACGGCAGCCTGACGATTCGTCGCGCGGAAGGCAAACTGCGCAATCTCGAAGAGACAATCCGCCTGAAGCCACTTGATGGCACCTACGGAATCGGACACACCCGATGGGCGACGCACGGTCGTCCCACTGAAGAAAATGCGCATCCTCATCGTGATTGTTCCGGCCGTGTGGTAGTAGTTCACAACGGCATTATCGAAAACTTCCTGCCAATGAAGCGACAGCTTCTGAGTGAGGATCATACGTTTGTCACCGAGACCGACACTGAAGTGATCGCTCACCTTATAGAGAAATATCTGAATGAAGGCGAGCCTAGCCTCGAAGCTGCGGTTCGTAGAGCGGTCGGAGATCTTCGCGGGATCTTTGCGCTGGCAATCATGTCATCGGACGAGCCGGAGAAAATCGTAGCGGTGAGGCAAGGACCCCCAATTGTTATTGGTCTGGGTCAAAATGAATATTTTGTGGCATCCGATGTGCCGCCGGTTCTCTATCACACTCGCGACGTGTTTTATCTCGGAGACGGGGAGATCGCAGTGCTGACGCGCGATGGAGTGACGGTCACAGACTTCGAGGGGAATCAGGTATCTCCTGACGTTCAGCGGATAACGTGGGACCCGATCGCTGCGGAAAAGGGCGGCTTCAAGCACTATATGTTGAAGGAGATTTATGAGCAGCCGCGCGCAGTCCGCGATACGATCATCGGCAGGGTGTCGCAGACGACCGGACGAGTTTATCTCGATGAGATGGAGATTACCGACGCGGAGTTCCGCCAATTCACGTCTATAAAAGCGATTGCCTGCGGCACCAGCCTGCATGCGGCGATGGCTGGCAAGTACATGCTCGAGGAACTTGCCCGGATTCCAGTTGAAGTCGATTATGCATCGGAATTTCGTTATCGCGATCCGATCATCGATGACAAGACCCTGATGATTGCTATTTCTCAGTCTGGTGAGACAGCGGACACTCTTGCTGCCGTACGTGAGTCGAGGGAAAAGGGAGCGAAGATACTGTCGATCTGCAACGTGCAAGGTTCGATGCTTACCCGAGAATCACACGGAACGGTATTGACTCACGCAGGCCCGGAGATTGGGGTTGCTTCGACAAAGGCTTTTACAAGTCAGATGACCGTATTGTACCTATTGGCGCTTCATCTGGGCCAAAAACGAGGTGTACTGAGCGACGCAGAATCTTTGGAACACATTCACGCACTGAACGGCCTGCCGGTAAAAATTGAGACGCTCCTGGGCTGTGATGACCTTGTAGAGAAGCTCGCTCGCGATTTTCAACGCGCGCAGGACTTTCTTTATCTTGGTCGCGGGATAAATTATCCGATCGCGCTCGAAGGTGCTCTGAAGCTCAAGGAGATTTCGTACATTCACGCCGAAGGCTATCCCGCGGGTGAAATGAAGCATGGCCCGAATGCACTGATCGATGAAGATCTGCCAGTAGTGGTTATTTGTACCAGGGACCAAACAAACGAGGCTTCACAGCTGCGTTATGAGAAGACTCTTTCGAATATGGTTGAGGTGAAAGCGCGGGATGGAGTCGTGATCGCCGTGATTGCCGAGGGCGACAATGAACCGCGCGAGATCGCAGATCGAGTGATTGAGATACCGAAGGCCAGCGATTTGATTTCCCCGATTCTTTCGATCATTCCGCTACAGTTGCTGGCCTATCATATTGGTGTGCGTCGTGGCTGCGATGTCGATCAGCCGCGCAACCTGGCCAAATCTGTTACAGTGGAATGACGTTTTCATGCAACCGCAGCGAACGTTCAAGCTACCTCCCATAAAATTGCATACGAGAACTACTCTCGTAACGACCGGTGTGCTTGTCGTGGTGTTCGCGGTTATCGCAATTTTTTCTGACCTTGCGATTTCAAAACTTAGCGACCGGCAGGAGCGCGATCAAGCTCAATTGCTTGCCACACGAGTCGCGGATACGGTCGAGCACCACATCAAGCGTCAGAAGACTCGAATCGAGCGACGCAAAAAACAGGGACAACTTCAGGAAGAGACCGAAGAGACTGCGATTATTCCCGACTGGTCGGACGTCCAGGAAGAAATTGAAGACCTCATAACCAAAAACAATCCTCAGCTGTCAGAAGTCCGGGTATTTCAAAAAGTCGGCCCCGGCCACTGGACTGAACCTATCAGAATGCCTCCAGATGCCGAGCCTCTCCCCGATGAAGAAGCAAGAGCGGCCTATAGCCAAATCGAAAGCTCACAGGTCGTTTCAGTCCGGCAGGAGAGCTCAAGCCGATTGATCACCGCGAGGGCCGGGATTAACGTGCTTGGCACCGGTGGGCCAACACACTTCGGTACAGTCAATGTTGTTCTGACCTTTGATGAGAACCACAGTTCAGCAGCCGAGCTCCGCAGGTTGATGTGGCCTTTGATGTTTCTGGCCATAATCTCGATTACGCTGATGACCTATTTTCTCTTCCGACACATGGTCTACAAGCCAATCGATAGTTTGCTGCTTGCCATGTCCAAGGCGGAAGCGGGCGATCTTGCGGCTGAGGTGGAACCGGGCGTCCCGGATGAGATCGGCCTGCTGACATCGCGGTTTAATCGCATGCTAGGGCGCATCCGTCAGATGACCGAGCAACTCAACCTGGAACAGCGCCGGCTGGAAGATCGAGTACACGAAGCAACGGGCGAGATTGCGCATCGGAAAGGTCAGCTTGAAGAGGCAAACCTCAGGCTTTTCGAAATGCAGCGTCAGCTTACGCAACTCGAACGACTGGCCGCTGCTGGACAGCTCGCCGCACAATTTGCGCACGAGGTCGGCACTCCGCTCAACCTGATATCTGGCCATGTCCAGTTGCTTCGAGCGCGTGCCCGAGACGAGCGCGTAATAATGCGCCTGAACATCATCGCCGGGCAGATCGAGAGAATTACGAACATTGTCCGCTCGATGCTCGATTCCACCCGCCGTCCGCTACCTCATCTTGAACCCGTTGATATCAACTCGCTGCTGGCGCACATTCTTGATGCCACTCAACCCACCCTCGTAGCACGGAACGTTGAGCTGCGTACCGAGATGACTGAGACGCTTCCGCCAATCGAGGCCGATCCTGATCAACTGCAACAAGTTTTTATTAATCTGATCAACAACAGTCTCGATGCGATGCCGCTTGGCGGGAAGCTCAGCGTTTCCACCGCGCAGAGTATTGACTCGGTGGTCATTGTTTTGGCAGACAGCGGGGAGGGAATTGCTGAAGACGAAATTGATTTGATCTTCGACCCCCTATTTTCAACAAAACAGGGGCGCGGTACGGGTCTTGGTTTGACGATCGTAAATCAGATAATTTCTGAACACAGTGGAACCGTCGAGGTGGAAAGCGACCCCGGCAAGCAGACGGTGTTTAGAATAACTTTGCCGATCCATGCGACAAAGCCGATTGCAGGTACCGAGCCAGCCATTGCGACTACGAAAACACCAGAGGATGCGGCAGCCGATTTCGACGACGTCGAGCTTGCAATAAGAGGATCACGAACCGGTACATAATGAAGCGCATACTCGTGATCGATGATGACCTGGAAACCTGCAACTTCCTTACTGAAATCTTTGCGGAGGAAGGCTGGCAGGTCGCTTCGAGCCAAACCCCGGAAGCTGCGCGCGAGGCCGTCGAAAAGTCTCACTTCGATCTGATAGTCAGCGACATCAACCTGGGCGGGCGGACAACCGGCGTTAGCCTGCTCAAGGAATTCAAGGTTGTTTCTCCCACCTCCGAAGTCATCCTGATAAGCGGTTTTGGCACCCTGGAAACAGCAGTCGAAGCAGTTCGCGAGGGAGCCTTCGACTACATAAGCAAGCCGTTTAACGTCAACGAGGTGATCGCAACGGGGCGAAGAGCCTTGAAAGGAAGAGACGCGGGCGAACCCGCGGCTGTGCTTCTGAAGCAGTATAGCGAAGCTCCCGGGCTGATCGGTCATAGTCACAAAATGATCGAGCTGTACAAAGAGATTGCGCTTGTAGCTCCGTCTCGATCGACGGTACTGATAACCGGAGAATCGGGAACCGGAAAAGAGCTTGTAGCGCGAGCTCTTCAGCGAAATAGCCCCAGAGCTCAAGGTGCGTTTGTTGCGGTAAATTGCGGTGCGATTACCGAAACTCTTCTCGAGTCAGAGCTCTTCGGGCACCTCAGGGGCAGCTTCACCGGCGCGACAGCCGACAAACGCGGCCTGTTTGAAGAAGCGGCTGGGGGAACCATTTTCCTGGACGAGATTGGCGAGACGAGCCTGGGGGTTCAGGTGAAGCTCCTTCGCGTTCTACAGGAAGGTGAGATTCGAAGGGTAGGGAGCGCTCGCTCGGTGCACGTTGATGTGCGAGTTCTGGCCGCTACAAATCGCGACCTCGAGCGCGAAGTAAAGGAAGCACGTTTCAGAGAAGATCTGTTCTATCGACTCAGCGTCGTTTCTCTTCGTGTTCCGCCCTTGCGTGAACGCACCGAAGATTTGCCGCTTTTAGCAGCACACGCTCTAAGGCAGGCAAAGGAGTCCGGTGCGCGCGCAACAACAATCTCTGAAGAAGCACTCGCTGCACTAAGCCAATATGACTGGCCCGGCAATGTTCGAGAATTGGAGAACACGATCGCCCATGCAGCCTTGTATGCGCGAGGAAATGTGATAACGCCGGAGGACCTGCCTGCCAAGGTGAGAAGTCAGAGTCGGGCCACTGAGCCGGACAATAAGACCCAGTCGATGTTCAAGGATTTGCCCTCACTCGACGAATTAGAACGGCGCTATATTGTTCATGTTCTTCAAACAGTGGGCGGAAGCCGCACGCGCGCCGCGGAAGTACTGGGGATTGATCGGCGCACCCTGTATCGCATGGCGGATCGATTTGGCATCAATCTAAAAGAAAGCGCGGAATAACAAGCGCGGCGGTATTCAATTCTTCAAGAGTCAGAGCATTAAAGTTCAGGTTACTCTGTGGCCATTTTGTTGGTTAAGACAAAACGGCCACAACTGATTGGGGTGTTGAGAAGCACTGCCTACGTGACTTACAAACATTAAAACGAAGTAGCAAATGTACTTAGGTGAAGGAGCCCTCAGGAGAGTGGAAGGCACAGACCTTGCAGAGTCTATTCATGACTTGCCCCGACGAGAATAGCCCAAAGCTATAACTTATCTAGTCCGCGGCAAGAAAAACCTTACGGAGGACATTTAATGAAACGGATCCTTATCAGTGCAGCGTTAGCTTTGGCTCTTGCCGGGACAAGCGCGTTCGCAGCTCAGAACAAGAACGCGCCTGCGAAGAAGCCTGCGGCCAAGGCGGCCTCGAATAAAGAAGCTGCTCCGGCTGGTGGAAGCACAATGTCGAGCACCAAGTCGCACGGCAAGAAGAAGAAACACAGAAAGGCAAGCTCAACCGCGAGCTCTAACAGCGGCGGTGGTGGGGCAGCGAAGAAACCGGCCAAGAACAGCAACAAGTAGTTTGCTATAGCACACTACGTGATTCTAGAGCGGGTTGGCGCTGCGCCGGCCCGCTCAAGTTTTTTGGCTCAGTGTCATTGTTTTTTCCCGACAAGCGGAACGAACTTTGCGAGATGAAACGCGGTGGAACAGCAGGGACGCGGGGGGTGCAATCGTGAGTAAGTTGGCCCGAATCATTTTCGTGATCCTGACAGGTTTCGCCTTGTCCAGTCTGGTGGTATACCGCCTGCGATTGGCAAATACTCTGCGTTCATCGAGACAAACATCTGCATCACACGGTCTCGTTGAGGAGACCAACACAATCGAGGGTGAGATTCAGAATGTCGATCCGAGCTCTCGCACGTTAACGTTGCTAAAGGAAGGCGAGGAAGTAATGCTCGCTTTTGATGAGCGAACCTGGATCATAGAATCTGGCAAACCTGTACAACCTGCATCGATTCCAACAGGCACGCCGGCAACCGTCAAGTATGCTCAGCGCGGCGGAAAGAAAATGGCGCGCAAAATAGAGCTTGTTCCTGCCGAACCCCCGGAATCCACCGACGCCTATTAAGCTCACACAATAGGACGAATAGGACCTATATGACCTATTGGTCCTATGCTATATTGTCCAAGAGGACCAATCATGAACCCCAGCCGACTATCACGTGAGACGGCCGCGCTCGCGGTGATTGATATGCAGGAAGCGTTTCGACCTGCGATGCCGGACTTCGGGGAAGTAGCTGTGCGTATTGGACAGGCGGTTGAAGGTGCGCGACTGCTGGAAGTTCCGGTGCTGGTTACCGAACAATATCCTAAGGGACTCAAACATACTGCACGGGAGATCCTCGCCAGGCTTCCTCACGACTCGAAGCCTATCGAGAAATCCTGTTTCAGCTCATGCGGCGCTGAAGGCTTTTTATCCGCGCTTTCGAGCCGAAACATCAAGCAGGTAATCGTCTGCGGCATCGAGGCGCATATTTGTGTATTGCAAACATCATTGGATCTCCTCGCTGAAGACTTCGAGGTTTTTTTGCTTACCGACTGCATAACGTCGCGCAAACCCGAGAACAAACAAGCCGCGTTCGCACGGTTGACCCAGGCGGGAGCTATACTTTCGAGTCTCGAGATGGCATTGTTCGAAATGATGCGCACAGCCGACGCACCTCAATTTAAAGCAATTCAAGCGTTGATCAAATAGCGAGCGAGAATTTGCCTTTTGATCAATAGCATCCAAATTCCGAACCGAGCCGAGCAACCTCAGTCGCTCTTATACCTTCAATCCTCGATTACGATTTTCAAATGAAGGACCTCAACTCCCGTCAACAAGAAGCTGTAGAAACAGTCGAAGGGCCTCTGCTGGTCGTAGCTGGCGCTGGTTCCGGCAAGACTCGCGTTATCACTTCGCGCATCGCCTATTTGATTGAACATGGAAACGTACCGCCGTGGCAAATCCTAGCAGTGACTTTTACCAACAAGGCTGCCGGTGAGATGAAGTCCCGCGTTAATGCGGAACTTACTCCTGGAACGCGCACGTCCAGCCCTTTGATATCAACCTTTCACTCACTGTGCGTGAGGATTCTCCGGCGGAACATCGAGTCATTGAAGGCAGGCTATACGCGAAGTTTCACAATCTACGACCAGGATGATCAGATAACATTGGTGCGTCAGATCATGAAGGAACTCGATATTGATGACCGGATGTTGACCGCGCGACAGGCACTGGGGGCGATAAGCGGCGCGAAGAATAGAGGAACCACGCCTGCCGGTTACGCGAATCAAGCTGAACATCAGGGCGATCGAAACGAAAAAATTGCAAGTATCTTCAAGCTCTATCAGGAGCGATTGAAGAAAGCGAATGCCTTGGATTTTGATGATCTCCTGATCCGTGCAGTTGAACTACTTCGTCGCGAAGCTGAGGTTCGTCAGTACTATCACAATCGCTTCCGGCACGTGATGATTGATGAATTTCAGGATACAAACGGGATTCAATATGAGTTGGCCCGGTTAATCGCAGTTGGTTCGACTAAACCGAATGCGACTGCGGCAGCAGACCTTTGGCAAGGGCGCAGTCTTTGCGTCGTCGGCGATGTGGATCAGAGCATTTATTCGTTCAGAGGATCCGATTTCAACATCATTCTCGGGTTCCAGCATGACTTCGCCGGAACCAAAATCATCAAGCTCGAACAGAATTATCGTTCAACACAAACAATACTCGACGTCGCAAATAAGATCATAGAGAACAACCGTCAGCGTCTTCCGAAGACGCTCTTTGCCACGCCTGCCCTGGGACAGGGCGAAAAGATAAAGTACTACCAGGCATACGATGCTGAGGCGGAAGCCGCCTTTGTGGCGGACAGAATCGCTGACCATCAACGGCAAGTGTATGACATCCGGTCCGTCGTGCTTTATCGCACCAACGCTCAGTCACGTTTGTTTGAAGAGGCGCTCAGAAGGCGGGCGATTCCTTACAACATCGTGGGCGGGTTTTCGTTCTACGAACGCGCTGAGGTTAAGGACATAATCGCTTACCTGAAACTCGCGGTGAATCCGCAGGATGATATGGCAGTCGCTCGTGTCATAAATTCTCCCGCGCGCGGAATCGGGAAAGCTACGCTCGATATTCTCGAAAATAAGCAAAACGAGATGGATATATCGATGTGGGAGACGATCGAGCTGGCAGTCGCCAATCGTGCTATGGGACCTCGCGCGACAAATGCTCTCGAGGGATTTTTGCACATCATCAATGGTCTCAGAGAACGGGTACGCCAATCACAGGGACTTGCTGAAGTAGTGCGAGCGTCAACTCTCGATACCGGGTATGTGCGAGCGCTCGAGAATGAGAAGACGGTCGAAGCAGAAGGACGCCTGTTGAACATTGAAGAGCTTGTGAACGCGGCGGTCGAGGCCGAAGAGCAGGGCGAATCGCTTCAGGATTTCATCGATCATGCGGCTCTTGTTGCCGATACCGATCAATATAAGGCGGATGCTCGAGTTACATTGATGACCATTCACTCAGCAAAAGGCCTCGAGTTTCCCCTGGTGTTTATTGTAGGGCTTGAGGAGGGCCTGTTTCCTCACTCGCGGGCGTCGGAGAGCGAAGATGATTTGGAAGAAGAGCGGCGGCTTTGTTATGTTGCAATTACGCGAGCTCAAAATGATCTGTACATAACACACGCAATGCAGCGGCGTATCTTCGGCGAAGAAGATATCACCGAGCCGTCACGGTTCCTGAATGAGTTACCGCTGGAATTGCTGGAGAACGTCTCGTCTGGTCCATCGTGGCTCGGTTTTGCGGAGCGCCCCGAGACTCGTCACAACCGCGAAGCTGTCAACGCGCTTCGAGGTAATTTCTCGAGTGCAGTTAAGAAGACTTCGAACTACTCCGGAAAGACTTACAATTCAGTCGATGGTGTCCGTGAGTTCTTCAAGAACCGGACTAGTTCGGGAGCTGGAAGCCGTACGCGAAACGCAGATGTAATCCACAGTGAGAAAAGGGAGAAGGGAAGGGATCGAGAATCGAACGAAAGGACCAACACGCCAACTGGTCAGTTTCGGGTAGGAGCGCGTGTTAAACATGCCAAGTACGGAATGGGAGTGGTTCTTCGGTCCGAAGGCTCAGGCGAGGACGCCAAGTTGACCGTGAGTTTTCCGGGATACGGTCAAAAGAAATTCATTGCCAAGTTTGCGGCGCTTGAGACCGCTTGAATAAACCAAGGTACAAGTTTAGCCTGAATGTGGAAGAATCTGAGAACATCGGTTCCATCGGTAACGAAGCGGTAGCGCGCGTGCTTCACCAAATTGCCGATATGTTGGAGTTCAAAAACGAGAACCCGTTCAAATTCCGATCGTATCAGATGGCCGCCGAAACTGTTGGATCAATGGGAACACCGGTCGCCGACATCGTCGCTGCGGGAGGCGCCGCTGACCTCCAGAAAATACCGGGTATCGGTAAGACCATCAGCGCCCAGATTCTCGAGATAGTTCAGACTGGCAAATCGAGTTACTTTGAGGAACTGACCGTTGATGTGCCTGCCACTGTGCTCGATCTTCGCCGTGTATCCGGAATCGGGTTAAAAACGGCGCAGTTGTTATATCGTGACTTTGAAGTCAAAAGCCTCGAGGACTTGAAGCGACTCGCAGAGGCGGGGGGATTGAGCTCTGTACCTGGACTCGGCGAGAAAACAGTTGAGCGAATCAAAAAGTCATTAGAACGTTTGTTGAGCAAGCCTGCCTGAAACCGCTTCACGATTGCAATCCTTGTTGATTCAGAACCCAATGCGTGGTTAGAACGGATCAGAATTCCGTATTAGGCGGGTACGTGAAACCGCATTCCGCTATCTTCCACGATTCGCGATCACGCACAATTTCCAAATTAATTACGTATTCACTGTTTAACATTTTTGCTACTTCGTTCGGAAAAATGATCGGTGATATTCGTTCATCGGAGATTACTTCCTGAGCTTCAGCCCGGTTGCCTTCAACGCGAATTATTCGAAAGAACCCGTCGATTGCACCGCTGATGCCAGGTGCGTCAATGTCGTATTGACTGCTTCCTCCCTCCTCGAACGAGGTTAAAAACTCCGGAAAGCTGAACGCGCTATGTCTTTTTTTAAATAGTGTCGATAGAGAATGGTTTATTTCGAGTGCTTGAGGAAGCGTCTCTCTTAATTCAGTCAGAATGGACAAACAGCGGGTAGTATCTCCAAAGCTCGTTTGCATATCCATCCATTTGAGAAATCGCTCGAGTTCGTCCAGCAACTCTACTGGTTCCGGAAGAATCCTGATCGGGCGTGAATACCCGGTTCCACTACCGTCGTTTTCACCAGAGCCTTCGACCTTTGCGGCTCCGATCATTCTCGAGGTCGATGCTTCTTCCACATACCATCGCGCAACCAAATCGCGAAGGCGTACCGGAGTTATTTCACTGAGATCGGCTTCGTGAGAAAAATAGCGTTCGAGAAGAAGCAAGGTTGGACTAATTACTTGAAGATGGTCCGTCGGTTGGACCGTAGAGGTCAGCCTGTGGGATTCGGTAAATCTTTGTGTTGCCTCAGCGATAGTCATCGCTTATTGGCTGGTGTACGTCGCGTCGCGCGTTTTTTTGACGCAGGGGCGGATCGGCCTTTTCGGGTTTTAGTTTTGGCGGTGAGCTTTGCTGCGGGTCTTCGTCCGACCGCTGCACGTTTTGCACTCGAGCCACGTGTTTTTGCGGTGGTCTTCTTGACGCTTGCCTTCGGAGGTGTTTTTGATTTCGCCGTTGCTTTTTTGGTGTTTCGCGGTTTCGATGCGCGACCTCGAGATTGAGGTTTTCCAGTCGGGTTATTATTGAACAGGTCCCAGAGTTGCTGATCGTCTTTCAAGTCTTCGAGCCCGTCGACCGGCTGTTTGTAATGCAGTAGCACAGCATACAAATGCTCCAGTGAAAAAGCTTTATCTCCGATCAGTGATCTGAGTACTCTCTCGACCTGCCCAGGATGCTCTTCGGCAACCCGCTCGAATGCAACAATTGGAATGTCAGGATCTTTGATGTATGTCCAGACAAGTTCTTTCCAGTCTGGTACCTGTTTTTCAGGCTTATCGTTTTCGAATACGCGCTTGAACCTGTTGAAGTCGGGGAGAAGCACGATTCCATCGAAATCGTCACAGAGAATTGTGACTTCAGTGGCGTTCGATACAGGATCTGGAAGCTGTGCCAGATCAGGAACGCTCAGTTCCTGGCCTAATTCCTGGCGAAAGCGCTCCGCCGGAGTCATCCCGGTTTCCGGATCTCGGCGCTCGTTTATTAAGTAACGCTGGAATCGCTGAAGCGTTGAGTTAAGCTTTGTTGAGGCAACAGTCAACTCATCACAACCGAACAATTCGCAAAACGCCGCGACCTGCTCGCGTTGTGCTTTTTCAATTTCCTCCGGCGAGTCGAATGCCTCGAAGGCCTGACGCATTTCGAGCCATGCAAGTGCGGCTTCGCGATCAGGCATAAGAAACTGAAGTCCGGAGAAAATTAGATCCTTACCGAGTGGCAGTAGACGCGCGATTATGAAATCGCCCCGCTTAAACGGAGTTTGAGTAACCCGAGTTTTGACGGTGTAGTAGTCGCCGTCATCGAGGTTTTTGAGTTGTACGGAATTTTTTGCGGTTGAATAAACTTCGAAAGCACTATTGATTGACTCGAGCCAGTTTAGCAGTATCTCGCAATCACGGTCGTCGAGATCGGGATGTTCATCCAGATATCTGACTATGGCGCCTTCACCATCTTCATCAAACCAATCGAACAGGAACCAATCGAGCACGCTGTCATTCTCGAGTTCGTCGTGCTGCGCTTCTTCAAAGAACGCTTTGCTCTGGCGTTCGTACTCATCTTTCAGCTCGCCGTTTGTGGCGAACTCGACCAGCTCCTGCTTGAGCCGCTCTGCCCGCTCGAACTGCATAGCCGGGCCTGCTTGCGAGACTGGTGACATCGATGACTCCTGCTTTGGTTTGAACGCGACTTCTTCGATCTTTGAGACTAGGAATTCTATTCCCCAATTTCGACGAACGTCAACTTTGCTGGTGGTCTTTTAGGTCCTATTGGTCCTCTCGCTTGAGCTTTTTGATTGAATCGCGCGCCGCGCTCGACAAATAAGGATCATTATCGGCCGCGGCGACATGCAGCGCAGCGAGTGCAGAGCGATCGCCCATATATCCGAGCGCGGTAGCAATCTGTCGTTTCACTTCGGCTTCTTTATCAGACTTCAACAGAGCAATCAGAGTCGGAACCGCGCTGGCCGCTGCGGCTCCTATCGACCCAAGAGCCGCGGCAGCTCGCGCTCGTACAAATGGGTTCTTGTCCGACAGTGCGGAGGTGAGTGGAGCCGTTGTGGACGGGTCGCGTTGCTCTCCAAGAGAGACCGCCGACGCCCCTCGGACCTCGGGATCTTTATCCTTGAGACCGCCAAGCAAAGCTGTTGTTGATGCACTCCCTGAGAGGCGGCCTAATGCATAAGCGACGACCTTACGAACGAAAACCTCCTTATCCGCGGCGAGCAAGGGAGTCAACGAAGAAACAACTGAGGAATCACCGATATGGCCCAGCGCCGTCACCACAGCGGCCCGCACGGTCGGCGACGAATCATTTAAAGCACCGAGGAGGATAGAGACGACAGCTTTCTCCTTAAAGTGCGAAAGACTCATGGCTGCATCGCGACGCGCCTCAGCATCACCGGTGCGTAACTGGTCAGATAAGAGGGCTATCTCAGAATCCTTATCACTGGAGCTTTGTTGGTGTCCGAGTGCGTATGAAAGAACCGAAGCGTGCAGGAAGCTAAAGGAGATGGTTTGAAGGAAGAGAATTATGATCGAGAATCGCGATATTGTGGTGGTAAACCGAAGGAACGGTGGCATCCGGCTTTCGATCCGCCTACATTAGCTTTCTGGATGATACGAAAGTAGATGCGCGATTATCGGCTCGTCGCCGGACTCGGTCCCACTCTGTCACGACACGTGCGCGCCGGTTTTCGAGGGCATCTGCCAGAAGGTTCATGAGCTCGTCATCGAACAGGTCAGGCTTGCTGGCCTGTTCGCGCAACGACTCCATTATGTTTATGTAATCGAGGACTTCGGCGATCTCGGGTTCCGATAGGCTTTCCGCCTTATGTTTCAGCACCTGACGGTTGGTTATCCGATCTCCCATCGTGCACCTCCTTAGGGCGACGCGGGAGATCAGCACGCTTAGGTGTGATTCACCCCCGCTGGAGGACGTTCGCTGATTGTTCGTGAGACCCAGCCCACGACTTTTCTCATATCCCTCGCTCGGTCCTGCCTTGTTGCTGATTGATAGCATCATCTTATCGCAGGCGATTCGACAAAATCAAGCAGTGTCAACAAGCGGTTGAGAGGCATTTGTGCGTTGATCTGTCGCCTTACCAGGCTCAGTTGACACTCTCTCAGACCGCCACCTAGAATTGATTGCTTAGATTCTGAGAGGAGCCTACATTGCAACCTAGAGACGCCGTGGGTGATAACATCGCCGCACGTTTTACAGATCGCGCAATTCCCTTTAACGAACCCAGACGATATCCTTTCACCCAACGAACCGCTGCAGTAATTGCAGCCTGGTTGATACCGGGCGCCGGACATCTCGTGCTTGGGAAAACCGGTCGCGCACTGCTTTTTTTTGTCACTATTGTCGTAGCTTTCGCATTAGGATTGTTTCTGAACGGACATCTTTATTGGCCAACAGTTGCGGATCCGCCCTCAATGTTTCATTTCGACCTGATTACGGTATTGTGGTTTTTTGCGCAGATAGGTTCAGGGCTTTGCTACATAGGCTCTTACGTTCTGGGCCTTGGAACAGCACCCATTCCTCAGGCGGCGGCCTCACCGACATTCGAGTACGGCAACACTTTTATGTTTCTATCCGGGCTTCTCAACTATCTAGTCATCCATGATACTTTTGATATCGCAGCAGGGAGGAAACGCTGATGCATCTGCTGATGATGTCAATGTACGCGGCGATGGCGGCAGTCGTGCTCGCCGCAGTCGATCCTAAGGCCGATACTACTCGTCAACGGTTGATACATGGGTTGAAGGTATTTGGCTCATTCCTGGGGATCGGCTTATTGCTGTCATGGATCCTCTTTCCCATCCCGTGGTGAAACTTAGCTCTGACATATTCCCATTCTTACTCTCTTGCTTTTAAGATTTGGGTAGGCTTAGAATGCCGCTGAATCTTGTAGCAGCCTTTGGAAAGTTTCAAGAAATCATGGTCACCTAAGAACCGGTGTGGATGAGAGCCTTCCTCTGTAACATAAGGTTCTCGGGGTGGATTGTATCCAGAACCCGTCCACTAGATAGATCCGAACGGCTCTTTGGATAGAGCCGGTTTACTTTTCGAACTGGCGCTACGCCAACGCACAAACGGGAGGCGGATTTGAATACGTGGGGCGGCCGCTTCCTCGACGCTCGGCCCTCAAGCAAATTCTAGAAAAGGAGACCAAGCATGGAGCGTATTGTTCTCAGGCACGTGAGTGGATCGAAGGCAGGCCAGGTCGAGGAGTTTCCGTTAGCACACTTCAGAGAACTTATATTCGGACGTGATCCGTCATCATCTGTTAAGTATGATCCGAACAGGGACGATCTGGTTGGCCGCCAACATGCGAAAGTAGTGCAAGACTCTGCCGATCCAACTCAGTTTGTAATCTCCGATCTGAATAGTCGAAACGGAACATTCGTCAACCGGCAGAGAATCGTCGGTGCAACCAGGATTGCACCCGGCGACATGGTTCAATTCGGGGCCGGCGGGCCGGAGTTTCAGTTCGATCTCGAACCGCGGCCGCAGGGTGATACGCGACCCACCCGCCTGGAGGGTACGACTGCGAGCTATGGCTCCAGCCCTGCCACTACGCCACCTACTCGTATGGGTGTCGGTTCGTCTCCAGGTTCCCCGGTTATGTCGGTGCCGATGAGTCCAGGGCCTACAATGCCGGCGCCCGGTCAGGTGGGAAGGGCAACTGTAGAGCGGATGATCGCGCAAAACAAAAGCGACAGCCGTAAGCTTATCCTGTTTGGTGGGGCCGCGCTGATTCTCGTGGTACTCGCACTTGCGGGCTTCTTAATCTATCAACAGATATCCTCGAATAAAGAAATAAGCGACACAAAAGCTGCGATGAGCGCCGCCGCCTCCAATGCCCCAATGAGCCCGGCGGACATAGCGAAGAACTATACGAGTTCGGTTGTTTACATCGAAGCTGGATGGAAACTGATTTACACCTCAAACGGAGGACAGGTTTATCACAAATTCATCCCAAATCAATGGAGGGATCAGCAGGGGAATCTGCATTACATAGTAAATGATGGGCGTCAGACGGTAGCGACTTATGTGCTCGTAGGACAAAACACTGTTGAACCGCTATTGACTCTCGACAATCGAGGAGGCCCACCGATTGGTGGGGAACACAGCGGAACGGGTTTCGCGGTAACCGGCGACGGATTCATTTTGACCAACCGTCATGTCGGTGCCACGTGGAGGACCAGCTATCGCTTTCCAGCGCAGGCAACGCCGGGGGTAGTGATCAGCAACGGTGGCATCCAGCTGAAGCCGGATGGCACGCCGTTTTTGGTGCAGGCGCCCAATGATTGGGTTCCATCCGAAACCAAACAGGCAGGCCAGACTCTCCAGGGTGGCTTTGATGGACGCAATGATTATCTGAACGTTACGTTTGCCAAGAACGAGCTGCGCATACCTGGAAAGCTTGCGCGGGTATCCGATCGTCACGACGTCGCGATGCTAAAGATCGACGTCCCGGATTCAGTGCCCAAAGTAGAGCTCAATGATAACTACGATACCATCAAGCCTGGCGATGCCTCGATAGTACTGGGATATCCTGGAGTTTCGCCGCCAGTCTACGGGGTTATCAAATCGCAGGATATCTTTAATCGCGAAGCGCAACTCAAGATCATTCCCGATCCAACAATAAGCGTCGGAAACATAGGCAGAGTTATACGAGGACAAGAAGGAAACGGCGGCAAGGATATGGTCTACAGTGGATTCGGGGACGCTTATCAATTGACTATAAACTCGACCGGGGCCGGAAATAGCGGCGGCCCTGTCTTCGATGATCACGGTCGCGTGACCGGGATCTTTTACGCCGGCGGAACTCTTGGCGGCGCATCCGTCACTTATGCGGTTCCAATCCGTTATGGCAAGGAGCTAATGAGCGTAGGCGCAGCCAAATAATTCGATCACAAGGAGACGGGAGCGCGAGTCGGCTCTCAGTAGAAGCATGAGTCGGACACACCTGATCAACTCTACAATCGGCGAGTATCGTCTGGTGGAGAAGCTCGGCGAAGGCGGCATGGGCGAGGTCTACCAGGGTGTTCATTCAAAGATTGGCCGGGTAGTCGCGGTTAAGATATTGAGCCAGGCTGCTCATAGCCCCGAATTCGTCGAACGATTCCTGAATGAAGCCCGCATTCAAGGCGGCCTTCAACACCACAATATCGTTACCCTATACGACTTTCTCGAATACAACGGCCAGCCATGCATCATTATGGAGTATATCGAAGGCCGGACCTTAACCGATTGCGTACAGACCTGGGGAGGAATTCCACTGCCGGATGCGATCCGTTATTTTCAGTCAGTTGTCGAGGCCATCGCGTATGTTCATAGCCGAGGAATTGTTCATCGCGACATCAAGTCAAACAATGTCAAGGTCACGCCCTCCGGACAGATCAAGCTGCTTGATTTCGGGATTGCGAAGTCAGGAGCAAGTCCGGCATTAACCGTGACCGGTGCGTTTGTGGGTACGCTTCAGTACCTGTCACCCGAGCAATTGGTCGGCGGAGTGGCGGATGTCAGGTCTGATATATGGTCTCTTGGAGTTTTGTTTTACGAGATGACCACGAGCCACTTGCCTTTTGAAGCAAACACAATAGGCGAACTTTGCCAGAAAATAACCAAAGCGAGCTATACGCCTCCTTCCGTAATGAATCAAAGCGTTCCGAAAGAGGTGCAGAACATAATCCAGAAATGCCTGAAGAAGAATCCCTCCGATCGTTACCAATCTGCTGGTGATCTTCTTCAGGATGTGAACTGCGCGGCTGCGGCCATATCAATTCCGCCAACGCGGCTGGCGAGTCCCGGGCTACCGACCTCTCCGACTTACCCCGACCCGACCTCGTCCGGATCGCACTTAAGCAGACCGGCAACGAGTTCGACTTCCCCGAAAGCTAAGTCATCTTTACCTCTAATTGGCGCAGTCGTAGGAACGGTTTTGCTCGTAGCTGCTGTATTATTGTATTTCCTTCTGAAAGACAATCCGCCATCAACGTCTGCACAATCTCAACCCGGTGCACAATCTGCCGCCACACAGAAACAGACTGCATCGCCAGGCGCAGAGATCTATACGGTCGACTGCGCCGAGGGACGCGCCGCAGTCTACAGGAACGGTGAGCAAGTCGGATATACGCCTCATCGCTTTCAAGCAAAATCAGGAGAGCAATTTGAATTTGTGCTCAAGCTCGAAGGTTTCCAGGACAAGTCAGTGCGGTTGACAACAACCGAAAATAAAAAGACCTATACCTTCATGTTGGAAAAGATCGAAAAGAAGTGATCGTATGTTCAATACAAAGAAAAAGACAAAACCTAAAGAAGGTGTCAAAGAAACAGTAGCTCTGGCTCAGCCCGGTGCCTTCGACCTGGTAATCAGTATGATGAGCGACGTTGGTTGCGTCCGCGAGTTGAACGAAGACTCCGGAAGGTATGTTCAACCGTCCGATCCCGACGTACTCCAGCGCAAGGGTGTTCTCATGGTTGTCGCGGATGGGATGGGCGGTCATACAGCCGGCGAAGTAGCGAGTGGTTTGGCGGTCGAAGTGATATCGCGAGCCTACTATGATGATTCAGGTGACCCTCGATCGTCGTTAGAGAATGCTTTTCACAAAGCAAACCTGGCGATTCATAAAGAAGCCGAAAAGGATTCGAGTAAGAACGGGATGGGGACTACATGCACCGCGATTGTCCTTCAGAATGGCACCGCCATTTCAGCCCACGTAGGGGACAGCCGGCTATATCTCGTTCGCGACGGTTCGATCTATCTTATGACCGAGGATCATTCGGCAGTTATGGAGATGGTAAAGGCTGGTTTAATTACGCTCGAACAAGCGCGACACCATCCAGAGAAGAATGTCATATTGCGAGCAATGGGGAGTCACCCCGAAGTGGAAGTCACGACCTGGCAGGAGCCTTTTCCTGTGAGGGCGGGCGACCGCTTTCTTCTTTGCTCCGATGGCCTATACGATTTGGTTCAGGACGATGAGATTAAGCGAATCGTGTCGTTGAGTGTGCCGCAGACAGCGTGCGAGAACCTCATCGCGCTTGCAAAAGAACGGGGAGGACACGATAACATCACCGTCGGTATCGTAAATCTCAAGCCTCAAGGTGAAGAGCCCGGCGAAGTTCCAGAAACGCGAACCGCGGAGACACCTAAATGATTGGTCACGTTGTTGGCAGCTATAAGGTCACCGAAAAGATCGGAGAGGGTGGGATGGGCGCCGTGTTCAAGGGCATCGATCTTATGCTTGAACGCGAAGTGGCCATCAAGATGCTTCGACCTGAGCTGGCCAGTCAGCCTCAGGTAGTCGAGCGATTTCGGTCGGAGGCAGTTACACTGGCAAAGCTGAATCATCCCAACATTGCCACTCTTTTCAGTTTCCTGAGGCAAGGCGAAGACTTTTTCATGGTGATGGAGTTCGTCCGGGGCCAAACGCTCGAGAACCTTATTCGCCAGTCGGGGGCCATGCCTTGTGATAGAGCCATCGGATTATTCTGCCAGGCACTTGAAGGAATCGACCACGCGCACCGGATGGGCATTGTGCATCGCGATATCAAACCGGCAAATATGATGTTGACCGAGAGCGGGACATTAAAGGTTATGGACTTTGGTATCGCTCGAGTACTCGGCACCTCTCGAATGACCAGGCAGGGAAACATCGTTGGTACGATCGAATACATGTCGCCGGAACAGGTTCGCGGGTTGGAGACGGATGCCCGCTCCGATATTTATTCGCTCGGGATCCTGCTCTATGAAATGGTGACAGGCCGAGTGCCCTTCTTCTCCGATAGCGAATTCGATTTGATGCGGATGCAGATAGAAAACGCTCCGCAGCCGCCTCGTGTTTTCGCAGCGAATATCCCCCAGAACATCGAGCAAGCGATCATGAGAGCGCTTGCTAAAAAGATCGAAGCGCGTTTTCAAAGTGCCGCTGATTTTCGGAATGTTTTGCTAGGTGGACAACAGGCTTCAGCGCCAATGATCCAGCCTCCGGTACTGAGACCACCGGATGCGACGCAGGTTATCGGGTCTCCGGGAGCCGCAGCGCCGGTGTCCAGAGAAACGAGATTGGCTAGTCAGGTTTCGAGCGATTCGCAAGCTGACCAATTGAAGCCTACCCGTCTTGCAGCGGATCAGACTGCGGCATCTTTGCATGGCAACGGCTTGCCCGGCGGACCTCCGTACCAAGCAGCTCCGGCTCCTACATACGCGTCTCCGGTCCATGCAGCCTCTCGATCCAACGCTAAACTTTTCGTAGGTATTTCTGCGGTATTGTTCATTATTATTGTGGGAACGGCTGTTGTCCTGTTCACAATCAGTAAGCCAAAAAGTTCACCGCAGGCCGCACCGACAAGTCAACCGGTACAGCCCGCCACTCCCACGCCTGTACCTACAGTTGGCGCCGATCAGCCTTCTCTTCCGCCGCAGGCGTTGCCACAAACTCCGCCGTCCCAGGCACCGCAGGAGCTTGGGAAGCCGGCTCTCGATGCTTCACCCAGGAATGCTGTGGCGAGTGCTGATAATGCCCCGAGTAAGAGCACAAAGACAGCTCGGAAAGAAAACAGTGCCGAGACAGCAGCACGTAAAGAAAAGGAGCGCAAAGCTGCGGAGGCCCGAAGGCTTCTTAGTCAGTAGGTAATGTTATCAGTGGGAGACGCGATGACTGAGCAACTCATCAAAATTCTTAAGGGTTATCGAACAGTTTTGACAGTGTTCGTGGGGTTTTTATTAGCGACGATGGCAACAAGCATCGCGGAGATGCAGGCCAAGCAACCATACGATAAAGACAAGCTGGTCAGGGTTGTTCAATTGAACGCGCTGCCGACTGCTGAGGTTGTCCAGGCAATTGAGCAGCGTGGTGTTGATTTCAAAATGACATCGGATGTTGAGTCGCAGTTTCGAGCTGCCGGCGCCCGTCCTGAGGTAATTGACGCGATTCGCAAAAACTATCGCGGAACCAGCAGCCCGCCTCCAAACAATACGTCCCCAAATCCGTCAAACAATCCGCCGGCCAACTCGAGGCCTAACTCAAGCGTGCCGCCCGGTCCGCCTCTGGCAAAAAACGAAATTGTGACGTTGCTTCAGAGCGGAGTCCCGCCTGCAAGGGTAGAACAATTTGTGAAAGTGAGGGGGGTTAGCTTCAGCATAACCCCGCAGATCGCACGGGAGATAAAGGATGCCGGAGGCAATAATTCACTCATAGGCGCCATAACTGCAAAA
>Ga0126382_10000025_pt1 | contig 41507 bp, 30 predicted proteins | sample PanSoiMetPlot_30_FD_92548 | JGI IMG/M metagenome (GOLD analysis project Ga0126382, IMG submission 92548) | Tropical forest soil microbial communities from Panama - MetaG Plot_30 | ecosystem: Environmental > Terrestrial > Soil > Tropical forest > Bulk soil | place: Panama | collected 2016-02-17
CGTGGATCTCCTGGCGCGCTGGCTCGCCTATGCATGGGGCATTGCGCGCACCAGCAACCCGCTGCTGGAGAATTTTGGGATGCCGTCTGCGGCCATGCTGGAGATTATCTTTGGCGCTGCAGGCTTCGATTTGACGCCAGGGCTCGAAAGCCGGTCGAGCTGCCCAGAGGCGATCTGGCAGGCGGCAAAATGGTGGCATCAATACTATGAAGATCAGAAGCGGTCGCCTATCACTGGAGCCTACCACACAGAGCATGTGCTGTGACGCTTCAATATAGGGGGCTTTTACGCCGCAGTTTCATCAACAAATCAATGCGTAAGGCATAAGAAGGTTAGTGATTTTTTCAAAGTTAGTTGGTAGCAGGGAGGATCAGAATGGGTGTCGTCAAAGCCACAAACGAATACGATAACTGGCTGCGCTCGATAATGGTGATTGATGAAGACGAACTCAACATCAAGCACAACAAGATGACATGCAGCGAGTTCCCTTTCCTTCGAGCCACTTTTTACCGCTGGTCGCACTTGTTCCCGAAGCACTTTCCGGAGTTATGCGCTGCTCCGAGAGTCCTGGGCGTTGGGGACCTGCATATTGAGAACTTCGGGACCTGGCGGGATGCTGAAGGGCGTCTAACCTGGGGAGTGAATGATTTCGATGAAGCGTGCTTTCTGCCCTATACAAACGATCTGGTTCGCTTAGCGACAAGCGCCTGCCTCGCCATACAAGATTCCTCTAACGCGCTCAACCTGGACATCAAGGAAGCGTGTGCATCAATCCAGGAGGGGTACGTAAAGGGAATGCAGGAGTCCCGGCCCTTTGTTTTGGCGGAGGATCATAAATGGCTGAGAGACGTAGTCATGAGTAAGCTCATTTCCAACGACAAGAAGAGTGATGATCATGACGATCTGTTCGCAAAGTTCTGTAAGAAATACAGAAATCTGGAAAAGGTCAAAGGCACAGTTTCAGCCGAGGCAGTGGCGGCACTGAACTCTTGTTTTCCTCAACCAACCCCGGATTACGTGATCAGACATCGGGAAGCCGGCTTGGGAAGTCTGGGTCGCCCGCGCCTGACAGCAGTTGCAGAGGACTGGCGAGGGGGCGTCATTGTTCGGGAAGCAAAAGCGCTTGCACCTTCTGCGTGGCTCTGGGCGAATCAAGAGGAGGACAAGTCGTCTGCCACGGAATTAGCCAAAAGGACCATCTACTATCGTCAGATAGTCGCGCAGGCAGTACGGTCAAGCGATCCCTGGCTGATGATAGCGGGCAGTTGGGTTGTGCGCCGCATTGGGCCGGATACTTTCAAAGTTGCTATAGAAGATCTCGACCTTGGAAATAAAGGAGACGAGCTCCAAAAAAGACTGCTGCGTGCAATGGGGAAGGAAACGGCCAATATACATTTGTCATCACGGGAAGCGGCGGCTGGTGTGGTCCAGCATCTGGGGAAACAGTCGAGTAATTACACGTCGTCTAAATGGCTTTTAGATGCCTCAATTGCTATGGCACAGCAGACGAAGGACGATTTTCAGGAGTGGAGAAAACTTGATTACCGGTGCCCAAATAAGGCGCACTCTGCTTAGCAGTTCGGAGTTCATACACATCACACATGTCCCATTCCAGGATCAGCTTGGCCGTCTACTCCGGAATAAAACTATTGGGCGTAACCATTCGGATGGGTTCGCATCCACCTCCAGGCCGACTCAATTATTGAATGCAGGTCCTGCTGTTCGGGCGACCATCCAAGTTCCTCTTTAATTTTTTCTGAACCCGCTATTAGAACCGCAGGGTCTCCTGCCCTTCGTTTGCCAACTCGAACGGGACATTCGCGGCTGGTAATCTCATTTCCGACGTTTATTACCTCTCTAACGCTGTAGCCAGCGCCGCCGCAACCGAGGTTGTAGATGCTGCTCCTGGAGTCGAGTATTCCGAGTGCGAGAACGTGGGCACGCGCCAGATCAGCAACATGAATGTAGTCTCGGATGCATGTGCCATCGGGCGTTTCATAATCGTTGCCATAAATTTCGACGAATGGCCGCTTGCCAGCTGCCACCTGAAGCACTAGTGGAATCAGATGAGTTTCCGGTTCATGAAGCTCTCCACATTGTTCGGTCGCCCCTGCAGCATTAAAGTAGCGCAGCGACGAATAGTGAATGCCATAAGCCTTTTCATACCAGTGTAGTGCGCGTTCGAAGGCAATCTTGGTCTCGCCATAAGGGTTTGTTGGATTTAGAGGATCCGACTCCTGAATCGGCTGTTTCTGAGGCTCACCGTAAACCGCGGCGGTAGATGAGAATACGATTTTGGAGACCTCATACTTGCGCATTTCCTCGAGAAGCACCAAACCGGCTGTTACGTTATTGCCGTAGTACTTACCCGGATTGAGAACGGACTCGCCTACAAGCGAATCGGCGGCAAGATGGATGACTCCGTCAATTCTGTGCTCCTTTAGCGTCTGACCAAGCGTCTCACTATCCGTGAGATCGCCGGTTATCAATTTCGCGTCTTTGACCACCGCCCCACGATGACCCTTGTAGAGGCTGTCGTAGACGACGACCGCGTGCCCCACTTTAACGAGTTCTTCAGCAACTACGCTGCCGATATAACCGGCTCCGCCAGTGACGAGTATGTTCATTTTTGTCCTTTTTTCTTAGAGCTAATTTCTTAGCAACGAAGCCAACAGTCGTGCAAGTGAAATGCCAACAGGCCCAAATATCTCTCTCTTCACTTTTTCTCCAGAAAGGGAGGCAAGAAAGGCGGCAAAAAAGGGGTAAAAAAGCCGGCAGAAAGAAGTAGTTCACAGTTCAGAGCTCAACGTTCATTTTCAGTGTTCAGGGTCGTCATTCAGTATTTCGGGTCAAGATTCAAAGTTGACTGTTCAGAATCAGTGATCAGAATCTAAAGTTTGAGATAGAGAAACTCGAATTCGACGCAAAAGTTGCTAACCGAAACCTCAAACGCTGAACGCTAAACGCCGAACTCCGAACTAAGATGATCTATGACGCGATTGTAATCGGCGCAGGGCCGAACGGCTTAATGGCGGCTATTGAACTCGCGAGCGCGGGGAAATCCGTCCGCCTCTGCGAAGCAAATCCCACAATTGGAGGCAGCGCCCGATCCGCCGAGCTTACACTGCCAGGATTTGTTCACGATATCTGTTCGGCAGTTCATCCGATGGCCGCGAGCTCAACCTGCTTCGCCCGGCTGCCGTTGGATCGGTACGGCTTGCGCTATGTTTATCCGCCCGCCGCTTTAGCTCACCCTTTCGAAGACGGTTCCGCAATTGTCTTGACTAAGTCTATCGAGGAAACCGGCACTTCCTTTGAAAATGATTGTCAAGCATACAAGGAGCTGATAGCGCCGGTTGCGGAGCATTGGTCGGAGTTAGCGGTCGACGTCTTAGGACCACCACGATTTCCGAGGCACCCTTTACGAACTGCCCGTTTTGGGTGGTCTGCACTAAAGCCTGCGAAGAGTCTTGCCAGTGCCATATTTCGTAGTGATAGGGCCCGGGCTGTCTTTTTGGGTCTGGCGGCCCACTCTGGCTTGGCAATGGATCAGCAGGGAACTTCGGCGTTTGGATTAATCCTAGCAGGATTGGCGCACGCAATCGGGTGGCCAGTAGCGGCCTGCGGATCGCAGAGCATCAGTAACGCGTTGGGAGCACATCTGAAGGCTCTCGGGGGCGAAATTGTAACTGAACGTCGTATTGTTTCGCTTGATGAACTTCCACAGGCCAAGGCTATCCTGTGCGACCTTACGCCTCGGCAGCTCGTCAGCATCGCGGGCAATTCATTGCCGGCAGACTTTATCCGGAAATTAAGTAGCTACCGGTACGGTGCGGGTGTCTTCAAAATGGATTGGGCGTTGAGCCAACCGGTTCCGTGGAAAGCAAAAGAGTGTTTCACCTCGGCGACTGTGCACCTCGGTTCATCTTTCAGCGACATTTTGCTATCCGAGCGCCAGGTAATCGACGGGTTACATCCCGAGCGGCCATTCACGATACTCTCACAGCCGACTCTTTTCGATCCGTCGCGAGCGCCCGGTGGCCGACACACGCTGTGGGGATATTGTCACGTTCCAAACGGCTCAACCGTGGATATGAGCGAACGCATCGAGAAACAGATTGAACGATTTGCTCCGGGGTTTCGGGACTGCATTCTCGCGCGGAGTGTTATGACCACGGCCGATTTGGAAGCTCACAATGCAAATCTTGTTGGGGGTGACATTAACGGAGGCTCGGCAGAGCTTAGCCAGTTGCTGGTGCGTCCAACTTCAATGTGGTATTCGACACCTCGACAGGATCTCTACCTATGCTCGTCATCGACTCCGCCAGGTGGCGGGGTCCATGGGCTTTGTGGCTATCACGCGGCCCAGACTGCTCTAAGAAAATGGCCCTCATAGGTGTGAACTATACGTTCTGATTCACGCTCACGTAGTAACGAATTCATTCGTTACTACGTGAGCATTCGTTACTACGTGTGGCTTGTTCGTGAACAGTTCGTCTCACTGCCCGCCGCGATAGAAGTAATACTCTGCCGTGTAAGGAACCTCTACCGATTCGTTAATGTACGCGCCTTGAGCTGTGGGCGCCAATCCACCGACGGTGTTGACCCTTTGAATATAGGTCACCGCACTGAACACTCCGGGACCAGTGGTAGATGTCGCCTCGAGTTTCAACCATTGAATTGCAGACGCATCTGGTGAACAGCCTTCCCTTCGTGTTGCTTTAACAAAGCTACCACTGTTGCTTTCCCAGGTGGGACCAGCGTAGTGAGTTCCGACCTGCCCGTGATAGCCGGCGTCCGCGTAAAGAGTCGCCGATGGCGTCACCACCCATGCTGTCCCGGTCCATCTGTAGATCTGTAGGCCACGGGCGTACACGTGGAAGAACACTTCGTTCCCCGCGGGTACTCGTACCTCGTCGCTCAGGGGGGAAGGCAAGGTTGGCACCGTGATGGTTTCGCCGTCCGGAACGGCAGGACTGGCAGATGATGCTATTACAAAAATTGCGAGCGTAATGATTAGACCGATTATACGTTTGGTAATCATATGATTCATTGACTTTCTCCTCATTGAAATCCTACTTCGATTTAGATGATGGCCGATTAATAGTCTTTGCGGCGGTTGACCATGCGAGGACCACTTTTCGAAAGGGTTTATCTCGCACAAATCAGTTCCGCGAAGTTGCTTAGAGAGTTAAAGACGGTTTGGCTGGCAACTCCCTGCCAAGAGTGAGGCGCAAGAAAACATCTCCTCACGCCTCACTCTGACCTTCTAGGCAGATTTTACATTTTGATTCGGGAGCAAACCGGTGGCTACAGGTTTACGAAATCTGAACGGCAGGATCATCGGTACTCGTTCTTGATATCGCCGGTACTCATCTCCAAATGTCTTTACAAGATCTCTCTCCTCAAACTGGATAGCGATGAAAATGTAAAGCGTAGTGGCTATCGAGAAGACCAAATGCGGCACTCTCATCGTTGGCGTTGCCCAGAACGCAAACAGCCATCCCAGATAAAGCGGGTGACGAACGTGACGATAGATCGCCGGAGTGTTGAATACCAATTGCGCATACTTTTTCCCACGAAGGAAGAGATAAACCTGTCTGAGTCCGAACAGATCAAAATGATTCAAAAGGAAAGTGCTGATCAGGACAAGAAGCCAGCCTTTCGCCCAAAGTCCGTAAGTGATCATACGCAGCGTCGAATCTTCGATGTTCCATACCACGCCGCCGATCGGCCTCCACTGCCAGAACAGTAAGATCAGTGCCACTGATGATAGAAGCACGTAGGTGCTGCGCTCGGCTGGTTCAGGAATCAGTCGTGTCCACGCACGCTTAAACCAGGGTCTTGCCATCAGACTGTGCTGAAACGCAAAAAGGGCAAGCAAGCCCGCATCGATCAACAATGACTCACCAAGAGGACCCGTCGGTCCTGAATCAATAGACTTCGGAACCACAAGATTGCCAATGAACCCTGCAGCATAAAGAAAGGTGCCGAAAAAGATCACGTAACACAAGACACCGTAAATAAAGATCGCAATTCTAGTAAGCATTTAAATATCTCCTCCATAATAGGTTTCCAGTCTCTGGTTGTTGGTTCAGTTCTTATGCGTAATCGTTTAATCTGCGGATAATCGATAATCCGCAGATTACGCAGCCGATAAGAACCACAAACTTCAAAGACCAGAACCAACAACTAAGAGCCACAAGCCACAACCAATAAACCCAACCAAATTAGAACCACTTTGTAACAAGTTGCCGAACGCACGGGCATATTACTGCCTGCAGAAATTTTCTTGTGGGAAGGCTAATATTTCGTCTGAGAAGGAAGGGGTCTTATTGTTATCTCGTTTTGAAGTCGGTATTTGGATAGGCGCCAGCGTCAAAAAGCAATCAACAAGTACAACTGCCTACTGCCAGCTACTTTCTGCCTACTTGCTTTTCCGCATAAGTCCTTGAATTTGCCCTAGCAGAGTGCGAGCTATCTCGGAATCAGGGTTTGTCTTTTGTAACAATCGCAATTCTTGCTCGGCCTCCGTCAGCAATCCAGCATCCGCGTACAGCATTCCCAACATCAGATGAGATGACGGGTAGCTCTTCATCGCCTTTGTAAGCTCGCTCGCTTTCGCCTGGTCAAGAACTCGAAATCTTGCTTGTGGAGCAGGAGGTCGTGGCGATGTAAATTCCTCGCCGCTCTTTATCGCTTTCACCTGCCAGGAATACACCTGCCCTCGAGGGAGAGGTTTCGTAGCAGTCCAACTGGGATTCGTGAGCTGTGGACTCGAGGCCATCAGGTTGAAATCGGAGTCATAGACCTCCGCCACATAGCTCGTCGCTCCTTCCATTGGCGACCAGCGGAACGAGGGCCGATCGGTCATTAGTACTTTTCCAAAAGGCTCAATTACTGAAAACTCTCGTCGTTCTTTATCTGAGCTCATCAGGGAACTGGGCGAACGCGCAAGACCTTTCAATTGCGCCGAGGCTTCCAGCTTTTGCCGAGTTAGCGCTTGTTTCAATAAGCTCTGATAAGACTCCGGCAGGCCCCCGGCGCCTGACAGATTGCCCTCCTGGTCCAACGTCAATTCCCCATTGTTGTCATTCAGCCGGGCGACAATTTGCGCTGTTGGTCGAACCGCTTCAGGCGGCGAGGGGGAAGGGGATGGTGCGACGACAAGCTCCTCTTTTGGTGGCCCGGCTTGCTTTGTTCGCCACAATAACCATCCAGTAATCGCCAATAAGATGATCATTAGGGCAGTGCCATACGCGACAATCGGATAGCCGCGAAATGGCGCGAGAAGTGACGCTACCACCTGACCCCACCAGCCTGGACTTTTCGCGGCTGTTGAGGCAGGACCATATTCGCGATCCAGTGTCGATCCGACCTGCTCCCTGAATACGCGCAGATCGTCAATCGCCCTGGAGCATTGAATACAATGGCTCAAATGATCGACGACCATTTGATGCTCTTCACCAACAAGGTTTCCATCAACATACTCGATCTGTGATTTAGTTAGATGAGGGCCATCGAGCTCGGGCAGATCAATTGATTCGCCAAAGATTTCGGATCTGAGTGCGAAGAATGTGGAGTCGCGTTCAACGGCAATTTCGATCCGCCGGCGGCAGACGTCGCATTCGTGGAGATGATCAGATACGGACAACAGTTCCGCAGGGCGCAGCTGTTGTCGACGATAATCATCAACCTGATTCTGGGTCAGGTGTTCAATCAATTTGATTAATCCTCGCAGCCAGGACTTCGACTGCCCTTTGTCTAATAAGTTGACGAAATGTCCAACTTATTGGCGTCGCACTTCAAATAAATCCTTTCAACCGGCGCGTCAACCGTTCGCGACCCGATTTGCGCGCGTTTATTACTTGTTGGCGCGTCAGGCCGAGTAGCTCGGCGATTCTTGTATCCTCGAGCGGCAATTCGTTCCAGAGCCCCGCAAGATCCTCGGCACTTATCTCCAATGTTTCCGCGAGTTGGCGGACTGACGCGATCCGCGTTGTTGGAAACAGTGCAATGCACCCGCGCCCTTCGGCATCCTTTAAATTCAAAAGCAAGGCCGAGCGCTGATTCCGAGGAAGTTGCTGCAATTCCTCCCAAAGCCGCTGAAGGAAAATTCTTTTTTCTGCCTGCCAGGAAGGGTCTGGGTCTCCGGATGTCGCCTGGAAAGTTGCTGTGTCATTGTCCTGGTCGAGCGATTCGAGCGGCTGATCACGGATTCCCAAATGCGGCGCCAGGATTCGAACAAGTTCATCGAATTCAATTGGAGTACCCAGACGGTTCAATACGGCGGCAACCGCGTCAGCCAGTTCGCGCTGTTTGCCATCTTTCAGTGATTGAACTTCGGAAGCAAGGCCCTCATCGACCGCTACCTCGCTCACAAGGGATGCGTTGGCTATGGGCTTGTTTCCTTGCCAGACCGCAAAACCGGCCACGAGTCTCCCGTCCTTATCCTGCCACAGCGCTAAGCCTCGCTGTCGTGTTAACAGATACTGGAGCCGGTTCTTGAACGCGTGGCGCTCCGGAAACTGCCGTCGCATCCATTTCGAACAGGTACGATGAGCGATCACCGCCGCGATGCCGCGGACATCGGAAATGGGATTCTCCTCGGGTCGCTTGCGCAGTTTGTCAAGCTCAGAGAGAAGCTGAAGCAGCACTTCCTGATAAATATCGTCGGCCTCGGCGCGCTGGTGCGCTCGTTGAAAACTCAGGTGCAGCTTGTAACGGATAATCCCTTTTATTAGAGGCTCAGCGTGCTCTGAGATAAGACGCAAGAGAAGTTCATCGGCCTGTTGCTCGTTGGTTACAAGCAAGAGAGGCTCGAGCAGACTGTCCATCTTTAGGACTTTTTCGCCGCTCATCAATTCTTCCCTTGTTCAGCAAAAGCCGTGCAAATGGCAACAAATTTAGAGCAGCTATTGGAAATCGGCAATAACTTTGCGTCTGCGTTCTCGGCGCCTTTTTGTAAATGTCCGGTTCTAATTGTTTGGAGATTGGGGAGTACTCTTCTACCCGTCAAAAACAGCCCGTAGCGGGAAATGATCAGAAGCGCGTCTAGTTAAAGCGCCATCATCAAGAACCTCACACGATTTGAGCCGATCGGCGAATGTAGTTGGCAAAAACACATAATCAAGTCGAATGTGCGGATTCCATGAAGGAAACGTAAATCCAGGCTCATCAGGATGAATGCTTCTGAATCCGTCCGCATAGTCGGCGTCTAACAAGATTTGGATGGTTTCCCATCGGATCCGACCGCCACTCAGCCACAACAACGGACGAAGTCGCAAGGGCAACTGCCTTGCCTCCAGAAGGGCGCCAGGCGCGAGTGTATTAAAGTCACCAGCGAGGATGTGAAATCCCTTTTGGAAATGTCTGATACTTTCGAGCAATGCGCGAAGATCGCGCACCCGGCGACGTTCAGTCCAGTTTGCGTGCATTGCCCTGAGATGAATGCCAAAGACTCGAGTTTCAGTACCGGCCAGGACTACTTCCAGGAAAGCACGTCCCGCAAAAGGAATCTGATGCCATTGATAGTGGCTGATAGCAATTCGACTCATGAAAGCAATGGACTGACCTTCGCACGCTGCCCAGATTGGCATCACAGCGTTATGCGCCAGGCGCTCGACAACACGCGGTTGAGTAGCTTCTTGAAGAATTATTACATCAGCCTGGGACTCGCGTATCGCTGAAGCCAAATAATCCTCTCGGCCCACTCCGCCGTAGCGGATGTTGTAGCTGAGAAGTGAAACCCTCAAAGCGCTTCCTTTCTCTCGATGATGGCCAGCTGTGGCTGGCCGATCAATACTTCTCTGACAAACCTCACGAAATCACGTGTTGCTTGTATGTTGACCGGCCGCTTAACAATGCCCTGAAGTCTTTCGCGCAATGGAACTAGGTCGGGTGCAATGTGATGATCTTCGTCGCAAAGGGGTTTCGTGTGTATTAGCGGAATATAAAAACCGTCCGAATTGTAAAGGTTTATCACTTGATCGCCAATGAGAGTCAGGTCAACGTCGCTAGTTCCTTCGCCTTCTGCATCAAAAGGCGCGCCATCTTCCCAGCGCTCTCCAGTGACTGCGCTGCCTCTGATAACTACTCCGGTACCACTTGGCAGATCTTCGCGCAGCACATTAATAAAATCGTCGAACTTCGCAGTGTCGCCTCCAAAAACTAACTTGATCACGCGTTCGCGCATTTCATCGTTCGTTTGGTCAGCCATGTCCAAAGACCTCAAACCCGTTCATACGGAGATCAATGTGTGGTGTATCAGTTCTTTGCGTCTTTGCGGTTCTTGGCGTCTTTGCGAGAAACTCGACTTCTAATACAGGTTTCCTCGCACTCAGAGAATGCCTTTCAATGGCAGATCTGTACTGATCTCGGCTCTGAAGTGTATGTTTCGTTTACATCGACAAAGCCAGAATTACTTAGTGCAAAAAAGAAGCCAATGCGGAGGAGAGTTGGAGAATGAGATTTGGAGAATCGGAGTTTGAAAAATGAGAGTGAGAATCACTGCTGTGCGTGGGCAGCAACAAATTTAGCGTCTGGTTACGTTTCAGATTTCAGATTCAGATTGCAGATTTCAGATTCAGATTGCAGATTTCGGATTGCAGATTGCAGATTGCAGGTTTCGGATTGCAGATTGCAGATTTCGGATTGCAGATTGCAGATTTCGGATTGCAGATTGCAGATTTCGGATTGCAATCTGAATTCGTCCGTACGAGGGAGTTCTCAACACGACGAAATCCTCACAATAAAAAAACCCCCCTCGCAGTTTCGTTCTCGGATCACTCACCCAATCCCGACGCCCGCTTGCTCGATCGAACCGGAGATTATGCTCACCGCCTCGCTACTCATAGCGAAGCGCGACCAGCGGGTCCACCTTCATCGCCCGCCGTGCTGGAAGATAACATGCGATTGCCGACACCAGTGTTAGGAGCACAACGATGCTCACAAAGGTGACCGGGTCCGTCGCTTTCACTCCGAACAGCAGCCCTGACATCAGACGTGTCAATGCCAGCGACCCAGCCACGCCGAGCCCAATTCCCAATAGAGTCAACGTCAGTCCCTGTCTCATTATGAATAACAGAACCTGGCCGGGACGTGCACCGAGCGCCATTTTGATACCGATTTCACGAGTCCTTAAAGTTACGGCGTAATTCATCACACCAAAAATCCCTACCGCTGCCAGCAGCATCGCCATTCCTGCGAATAGTCCCAGCAGAAGCGTGTTGAAGCGCGCCCGGCTCAACGTCTCGCCCATCACCTGATCCATGGTTCTTACATCGGAGACAGGCTGATCCGCATCCGTCTCTCGCAATACTCCGCGAACTGAGGGAGCGATGACAGCAGGATTGCCTGAGGTGTGGATCGCAAGTGTCATAACGCTATAGGTGAGTTCCGGCATCGGATAGTAAACCGTCGGTTCCGCCTGATCTGTAAGACTGTCATACCTTACGTCGCCGACTATCCCAATGATCTCGGTCGGGGGGTTCGGGTTTATGAACATATCAACGCTGATGCGCTTACCCAAAGGATCCTCGTTAGGGAAGTACTGTCGCGCAAACAATTCGCTAACGATGATGACATGCTTTGCCTCGTTGCATTCCGCGTCGTTGAAGTTCCGGCCTCGCAAGAAAGGAATTCCCATTGCAGCAAAGTAGCCTTCGTCGGTAACTCGTACGTTGGTTGAAGGACCTTCACCCGGAGGTGGTTGGGGTTCCCCTTCTATGCTAAAACCGGTCGAACAGCCCAACCCTCCGTAAAGAGGCAAATAATTCACCGCACCTACTGCAGTGACACCCGGAAACGAGCGTATACGTTCTGTTGCACGACGGAAGAAACCAATGACTTGCGGATCAGTCTGGTATCTGGCACCTGCCAGAGGCACGACCATCGTAAGCACGTTGTCTGTATCGAAACCGGTATCAATGTTTCGCAGACGCGCAAAACTCTTAACCAGCAACCCTGCGCTGACGAGCAGTACCACAGCCAATGCGACTTCCGCGACGACCAGGATATTCCGAAGCCGGCTGCTGCGAGCTCCTTGTCCGGCGTCGGTTTTTCCGCCTTCTTTAAGTGCGTCGCTCAGGTTAAGCCTCGATGATTCCAGAGCAGGAACTAAACCGAAAAACACTCCAGTTGCGAGCGAAAGAGTCAGTGTCCAGGCCAGAACCGGGAGATTTAACCCGGTACCCTGAATATTGATAAGGTCGCGCGGACTTACGGCCACCAAGACACGAATGCCCCACAGTGCGAGTCCAACTCCTAGACAGGCGCCTAACAAGGCAAGCAACAGACTTTCAGTTAGTAGCTGACGAATGACTCGCAGGCGGGAAGCGCCAAGCGCCGCCCGTAGCGCCATTTCCTTCTGACGCGCTGCGGCGCGTGACAACATTAGATTAGCGACATTCGCGCAGGCTATGAGCAGCACGAAGCCAACAGCGCCAAGAAGCACCATTAACCCCGTTCGGACCTTGCCAACGAACTGTTCGCGCACCGGCAGTATCTCAACACCCCAGCCTTTATTATATTGCGGATCCTCTTGCTCAATCCGCGCCTCTATCACTTTCAATTCAGAAGTTGCCTGTTCAAGCGAGACGCCAGGTTTGAGAGTCGCTGCTACTGAAAGAAATCGACCCAGCAGCGCCGGCCCCTCCTTCGGCATCGGTAGGACGATCCACATTTCCGCAGGCTTGCCGGTGCCGGATCTGCTTCGGATATGCCACTGAAAATGCGCCGGCATAACTCCGACTACATCGAAGGGAGTTCCGTTGAGTATGGCTCGTCTGCCCAGGATCTGCGGATCTCCGCCGAAGCGACGTTGCCAGAGCCCGTAGCTGATTACCACTCCGGCTGATTTTGCGCGTCCGTCATCAAGTGTCAGCGTACGCCCAAGCAATGCATTAACACCGAGGACTTGAAACAGTTCTGGCGTAGCCATTTGAACCGAGACCTCTTCAGGTTCTCCATCACCGGTTAGATTTAGTCGTAGATCAGAAAAGGCCGCCATTTCCTCGAAGGCGGTACTCTGTTCACGCCAGCTTCGGAAATTTGCTCGCGATGTCGTATTCTGATGACGACCGCTGGGATTAACCTCCCACAGCATCACCAGACGATCTGCATTTCGAAAGGGAAGCGGCCGCAAAAGCAATTCGTTGACAACCGAAAAAATAGCCGTGTTGGCGCCAATGCCCAAAGCCAGGGTAACCACGGCTATTGCGGTGAAAACCGGATTGCGAGCCAGCATTCGAAGTCCGTAGCGTAAATCCTGAACCAGGTCTTCGATGAGATGCACTCGTCTCGTGTCGCGGCACTTCTCCTTCTGCTGTTCAATTCCATTCATTGCTTGCAGTGCTGCAAGACGCGCTTGTTGTGCCGGAAGTCCTTTCGCAAGATTCTCTTCAATTTGTCGCTGAATATGATATTGAAGTTCTTCGTCCAATTCCCGCTCGACTTGTGCTCGACGTAACAGCGATCTAAGTCGAAGCGGAATCATGTACAGGAATCTTCCTATTTGCACTTCTAAATTCCTTTCAGATCTACCACCAAAGATATGGCCGCGGATAAGCGCCGCCAGTTTTCCGCCTCTGCTTTCAGCTCTCGTCGCCCCGCGCGCGTCAATGAGTAGTATTTCGCGCGGCGGTTGTTGTCACTGGGTTTCCATTCAGCTTTAATCCAGCCCCCCTGTTCCAGTTTGTGTAGCGCCGGATAAAGCGATCCATCACTGACCTGCAGGACGTCGCCGGATACCTGTTTTAATCGTTGACTAATCGCCCACCCGTGTTGCGGCGTCAAAGCCAGGATCTTCATAATCAGTAAATCCAACGTGCCCTGAACCAGATCAGATGGTTTGCTCATATCTTCTCCCCTCGCTTACCGAGATATAGTACTTGACACACCTCTCGGTAAGCAAGGGGAAGGCTTGTAGGATTGGGGTAGAGAAGAGAGAGAATCAGGCGCGGAATCTTCTTTGCGAACTTTGCGTCTTTGAGTGAACCTAACTCGATCCTCTTCACTTAAAGGTTCACGCAAAGTCGCAAAGGCACAAAGTTGGGAAAAGAAGACGATTAGGTGAGGCCACGCTTCTTACTGCGCTACAGTGGCGGCGATCCGTCGCGGGTCCAGGCGCCAGACATTGCCGGCGCGAATATTAGAAAGCCACACAGAACCCAAGCCAACCCTGATGGCATCGCCTCCCTCGCCGGCAAATTGCTGCACGACTTTTCCGGCAACAGGATCGATCCGCGAGATCGGAAACTCGAAAGACGTAACCCATACCGCGCCCTCTCCAAAGGCTATCTCTCCTCCTGGACCCGGCACGCCGACTTCGACCGTTTCGACGACCTTGTTTGTTTTTGGGTCCACCTTGGATACGTCACCGCTGATCTGATTGAGGGTCCAGATAAACCCGCCGCCGATCGTCAAAAAACGTGGCGCTTTCCCAACTGGAATGCTCTCGACAACGAGATTGGTTTCGGGATTCACTCGCGTCAACACATTAGACTCGGTTCCTGTAATCCAGATCGCGCCTTCCCCAAAGGCTACGGTGAACGAGCCTGGAGGAACCTGGATTTCAGCCACAACTTTGTTTGTGGCTGGATCGATTCGCGCGAGGGTTCCCTTCTTGTCGGTCATCAGCCAGATGCTTCCGGCGCCTTCTGTCAATCCGCCTTCGGAGTCGCCGATGCTGACAGGAATGGTGGCGGTCACCTTCCCTTCCTTCAGATCGACGCGAGCGAGGGCCTGATCGCCGCAGAGAGGAACCCAGAGACTCCCAAATCCGGTGGTCAGGCCGGAGCAAGGCTTGTTGCCGACCTCGACCATGGCAAGCACTTTGTTAGTTTTGGGATCGAGGCGGGCAACGGTATTCTTTGGGAAATTAGAAACCCAAACTGATTCATCGATGGCAATCCAGTCGGGTGCGCCGGGAACTTCAAACACGGCGTCAGGTTTTAGAGCGGTCATCGGTACCCTTACGCCGGGGGTCTTTACGCCGGGTCGTGGAGGCCGCTTAGTTGTTTGCGAGAATGAGGAGAAGAGAATGGGAATGACAAGAAGGATTCGAATCATGGGACGGCATCATAGCAAAAAGTTGGTTAGTCAGGTATAGAGGTGAGACGTGCACCCACAAGCCGAATACCTGTGGTCGTCGTTGCAAAGTCTTCGCCCTCGAATGTGCTGTTTCGCGCAAAGTCGCAAAGAACCGCAAAGGCGCAATCGGTTCATTGACATTGATCGTAAGCCGCTGCTGCGCTAGAGTTTACGAGCTACGAATTCAAGGGAGCAGGAAAGCCTCCTCATGATCGGCTGTTGTGAAGAAAGAATGCCCGCCAGCAGTTCTCGTTATCGTGCTGCTATGACCTATCAACGGTTTGTTTTTCTTCTCGCGCTTTTTGCAGCCGGAGCCTGGCCCGTCTGGTCCCAAAATCAGAACAAGGACGATTTCTTTGAGACCAAAGTCAGGCCTATCCTCGCCACCGAGTGTTTCTCCTGTCATACCGATTCACAATTGGGCGGTCTGAGACTCGATTCCCGCGACGCTTTGCTGAAAGGCGGCAAATCGGGCCCGGCGATAGTACCGGGAGATCCGGACAAGAGCCTGCTTGTGACCGCGATTCGACAGACCGGCTCCCTGAAAATGCCCAAAGGCGGCAAGCTCACCTCCGATCAAATCGAAGCGATCTCGCAGTGGATTCGCAATGGTGCCGTATGGCCGGATACTGCGAAAGCCCCAGCGGTGTCGAAGGGCGAAATGGTGATCGATCCCGCGCGGCGCGCATTCTGGTCATTTCAACAATTACATCCGACGCCCGCGCCGGCAGTTCGAAACACCCACTGGGGCAAAACTGAAATCGATAGCTTCATTCTGGCACGACTCGAGAAGGAAGGGCTCGCCCCGGTTGCGCCAGCCGATCGCCGTACGTTGTTGCATCGAGCAACGCTGGATCTAACCGGAATTCCGCCCACCGCAGAGGAAATTGAAGCCTTCGAAAATGACAAATCGGCTGACGCTTTTGCCAAGGTTGTGGATCGTTTGCTTGCCTCCCCGCAGTACGGAGAACGGTGGGGAAGATTGTGGCTGGATGTCGCACGCTACGGCGAGGACGATTACCGAAGTCTCGATCCGATGGGCCGAGGGTTCGCGCCTTATCAACACGCTTACTTGTACCGCGACTGGGTCGTGAAAGCATTCAACGACGATCTCCCTTACGACCAGTTCGTGCGCGACCAACTGGCTGGTGATCAAATTGACGAGAAGTCTCGCGTTAGAACAATACCAGCACTGGGGTTTCTCGGGCAGGGACCATGGTTTTATGACAACGGCGCGGTGGAAGTGACACGAGCCGATGAACGACACGATCGAATCGATGTTGTCAGTCGCGGGTTTTTGGGACTGACCGTAGGTTGCGCACGATGTCACGATCACAAGTACGATCCGATTCCGACGAAAGACTACTACGCGATGGCCGGAGTCTTCGCCAGTACAACCTACAAGGAGTACCCACAGGTTCCCAGCAGCGTCGTTGATCAATATAAAGAGCAGGAAAAGAAGCTTAAGAATAAAGAGAAGACCCTTGGAGAGTTTCTGCAAAATGAAGGAAGACAGCTCTCAGAGAGTCTTACCCTGCAGGCATCGAAGTATATGCAGGCGGTTTGGCGGGTCGCGGGTGAACCCAAAGAAGATCTCAACGACGTCATCGAAAAGAATAAGCTCGATTACGAGCTTATGCAGCGATGGGTCAGGTTTCTGCCGAAGCCTCCGCGCTACTACCCATACCTGAAGGATTGGCAGGCGATGATGGCTAAGGGCGGGACTGCGGCGGAAGCTAAAAAGCTGGCCGATGATTTTCAGGCTCTGCTGCAGGATGTCCTCTTCGAACGCAGAGATTTGAAAGAACAGAACGAAATCATAATCGCGAAGTCGCTGACAGGTACCAAGCCGAAGGAACCTCTCTTCAAGCCTAATGAATTCGTAACGAACGACGATTTTTGTCCAAGTTGCGCCGTTGAAACGAAGGCGATGACTCTGGATAGAACCAATCTGTGGATGGATGTCTACGTCCGCGATCTCGACGATCCGATGCTGCCGGGCGTGATTCAAAAGTACAAACCGGGGCTCCTCGCATTTCGAGGATGGGGCCTGGAGCGTCAGATTAGCGCCGAGGGACGCGCGTATCTGGCAGCGCTACAAGCCGATATCGAGAGCTTCAAAAAATCAATGCCGGCTCAGTATCCGTATGTGCACGGCGTTGCCGATCAGGAGAAGCCGGTAGATCTGCCGGTAAGCCTGCGCGGAAATCCCAACAACCTTGGAGAAGTCGTTCCACGCGGGTTCTTATCGATCCTTTCTCCGGACAAACGAATCTGCTTCAGCAAAGGAAGCGGTCGGCTCGAACTGGCGGACGCAATTCTGGCCCAGCCGTTGGCGATGCGAGTCATCGTAAATCGGATCTGGAAATGGCATTTTGGATCGGGAATCGTGGATACGCCGAGCAATTTTGGGTTCAACGGCGAGCGTCCCGTCCATCCCGAGCTGCTCGAATACCTGGCCGATTTCTTCAAGCGGAACGGCATGTCTATCAAGAAACTGCATCGCGAAATCATGCTCAGTTCCGTGTACCAGCTTGGCAACGAAATGGTCAAAGCTAATTATGATAAGGACTCAGCGAACCGGCTTTACTGGCGAGCGAATCGACGCCGGATGGACGTTGAACAAATTCGCGATTCGTTGCTGGCGACCTCCGGAGCGCTCGACAAGAAGATGGGTGGGCCAAGCGAACCGTTGACGCCGCAGTCCACTCGCCGAACCCTCTACGGTAAAGTCAGCCGCTATAAGCTCGATGACTTTCTCCAGTTGTTTGATTTTCCGAGTCCCAATATTTCAGCCGAACAACGCTACACGACTAACGTGCCTCTACAGCGCCTGTTCTTCATGAACAGCGATTTTGTTCAGCAGCAGGCAGAGTTGATCGTGAAAAGAATAGAAGGCGAGCCAACGACGGAAGCTCGCATACAAAAAGCATATCGGTTTGTGTTTGGGAGAGCGGCGACGCCTGAAGAGGTTCGGCTTGGAGTAGATTATCTCCGCAACGAACCATTGAAGGAATACGAGGAGCGGAAGAAGGCTGACGAAGAAAAGGAAAAGAAGAAGGCCGAAGAGGAAAAGAAGAAAGCTGAAGAGGAAAAGAAGAAAGACAAGAAGGAAATGGCCGACAAGCCTGCGGACAAACCCGCCGATGCTGTTATTGCTCCTCCAAAAGCAGAAATGCCTGAGGCTCCGATGATGGATCCCGGAGGAATGATGGCTGGTGTCGTTCCCGGGGCAGGGGCGAAGAGCGATGAGAAGAAGCCGCTTCTGCCCGTGACTCACTGGGGGCGCTACCTCAAGATATTGCTTAGCTCGACTGAATTCATGTTTATTAACTGATAATGAATCTTTCATTGGAAAAGACCATGACACACAAAGAACCCGCCCCAATCACTCGTCGCGAAGCGCTCTGCCGTATGGGCAGCGGATTTGGAATGATGGCTTTTGCAAGCCTGGTGGGTGACTCGATTGCCCGCGCTCAATCGCAAGTTTCCGAGCAAGCCGCCAAATGGCCGAAGGGCGGAGTTCATCACCCCGCGCGCGCCAGACACGTCATATTTCTTTACATGAACGGTGGTCTGTCTCAAGTAGACAGCTTTGATCCGAAGCCGATGCTTGACAAGTATCACGGCCAACCGCTGCCGGGCGGCACGATCGCAACCGAGCGAAAAACTGGCGCCCTTTTACGTTCGCCATACACCTTCAAAAAATACGGCCAATGCGGAATGGATGTCAGCGAGCTCTTTCCGAATATCGGCGAGTGTGCGGATAGCATCTGTTGGATTCGATCGATGAACACGGACATTCCGAACCATGAACCGTCGATGCTGATGATGAATACTGGCTTCAGCCAGGCGGGACGGCCGTCGCTTGGTTCGTGGCTGACCTACGGCCTCGGAGTCGATAACAAGAATCTACCGGGATTCGTAGTGCTCTGTCCGGATGTTCCGACAACTGTCGGTCCGCCCCTTTGGAACAGCTCCTTCCTGCCCGCTATACACCAGGGAACATATATTTCCGATAAACCAGGGGAGAAGCAGACCGCTGATTTGTTAGTCGAGCCCGGTTTCGATCCTCAGAAACTAATTTCGTACATTCACAATCAGAAGTTTGCGTTGCCAGAACAGCGCCGCGAGTTGGATCTTTTAACTCGAATCAATCGAATGCAGATGGAGCGCGAGAAATCATCTGATCCGCAATTGGAAGCTACCATCCAATCGATGGAGACAGCGTATCGCATGCAGACCGAGGCCCCGGAGGTCTTCGACATACGAAAGGAGACTCCTGCCACGCTGAAACTTTACGGTCCTGGAAGTACTGCCCGCGGCTGCCTGCTTGCCGTGCGAATGGTGGAAAAAGGCGTGCGGATGGTGCAGGTCTACTACGCTAAGGGGGATCCGTGGGATGCACACATTGACATCCAGGCCCACCGTAAATGCGCAAAGGATTCGGACCAACCGTTTGCGGCGGTGATCAAGGATCTGAAATCGCGCGGGTTATTTGACGACACGCTTGTCGTCTGTGGGTCGGAATTCGGTCGCACACCGGTAGTAGAAACCGGCGGCGGCAACACTATTCAGAACGGCCGTGATCACAACCCGTTCGCGTTTACGATGTGGATGGCGGGCGGCGGAGTCAAAGGCGGAACGATCTACGGAGCAACGGACGATTTCGGCTTTAAGGTGGCCGACAAACCGGTCCACGTCCACGACCTGCATGCAACCATTTTGCACTTAATGGGAATTGATCACACCAGGCTAACCTACCATTACAGTGGTCGAGATTTTCGGCTGACGGATGTCGCCGGGAAAGTAGTTAACGACGTGATCGCTTGAGCCGGAACGTTTAGTTAGTGCTTAATTCGTTGCGACTTTGGGTGAACTCTGCGTCCTCAAGCATCTCCGCATTGAAGCTCACCAACTCTCACTGCTCCGCAGAGACGCTGAGGACGCGGAGGTCTGCATGGTTTTTCAGTACAACGCGATTACAAAGAATTCAATTGGTTGATCCTTCCCCGTAACTTGCGCGAGTACACTTCTACTTCAGCTGGACTGTAACCCGCGGCTCGGAAAATATCTTTGATTTGATTATTTGAAAGTTGAGCTAGTTGGTTCCCGATCCATTTCGCGTGACCGCGCGGGATGTCTTCAGCTACCTTTTCCATCTCAACTCGTTTGGCGTAATAAGGAACCGCCACTGCATATAAGAACGGTGGCCGGTCATGCAAAACAAGATCAACATCCCTGTTAGTGACTTTGTGAATGAACTTTGACTCGCTGTAATCATCGACGTCGCCTTTTGATCTGGTCCAACCGCCTCCCGTCTTTCCAAATGTACCACCCAGATCGCTAACGACATACCGAAGCTCGCGATCATTCACGTTGTAAATTGCGTTGTTTTCCTGTTTAAGATCCCAGTTGTTGATGAGCGCCATCATCACTCGCAAACCGTTGAACTCCCGGCTGCCGATAAAAGGATTCTCGAACCAACTCCAGTCGTCGATCTTCTTGAATGACCGCTCGAAGCGACCACCATGAATCGTGCCGTCAGGCGAGACATATTTCATACCTCGGTTTAGTTTTTGCAGACCACTGACATGAAACTGCGGGAGATAATAGTCAACGTCCGTGAAATACCCTGCGGCCCAGAGCAGACGGGTTGACGCAGTTTCAGGTCTCGCCTCTTCGCCAAGCTTTACTTTCCATTTAACGCCGCGCGCGTCTGTGACAGTGAATTTAGGGTTGCTGCCTCCGCGGTCTTCTTCGACGAAGTGGAAGGGGGCTTTAGGCTGACCTTCTCGTCCGCCTGCGCCGTAGAAGAGGTTGCGTGTTCGAATGTCAGACGGTTGCCGCCAGAGGGCAGCAACTTTTTTACCGCTGCCTTTCGATGAATGTACAGCTTTCGCTTTACTCTGTGAATGGACTGATATGTTCAGGATTAAGCTAAGTGATACTAAGGATAGAACTATGCTACGCATTTCAAATCCTCCTTGGAGGCAAGTGATCGTGTTTTGAGGATGACGGTGCAACCACGGTGCCACTTCAATGTCATCTGGTGGCGAATTTATTCGTTCTTTGCGTTTATTAATATCCAGACTTTCCCATAAAGGACGGATGAATTCGTTACTACATGAGGGTGAGTCTCGTTATCATTTTTCACACATTTCTCATCTTTCCTTCACATTTCTGCGGTCGACTGCGAGTATGGTGCTAATGCAGAACTCGAATAACGGTGCCACAGCGTCGAGTAGGATCTTGAATTCGAATGACATTTTAAGACGCAGGCGGGCTTTATTCAGGTGGCTGCGAATAACGAAGGAATCTCCCTACCTTCTTTTTAAGACAATCGTAACAAAGAGAGGTAATTTCATGTCTGTTAATCAGGAAAAGCTGAATCAATTGCTAGGCCAGTTCGTTGCCGATTTTGGCGCCTCTTTGCACGCTGGGATGGTTGTAATCGGCGAAAAACTTGGGCTCTATAAAGCCATGGCAAAAGCCGAACGCCCTGTTACGTCAGGCGAGCTCGCGCAACTCACCGATACGAACGAGCGTTATGTTCGCGAGTGGCTGTGCTCCCAGGCGGCAGGTGGTTACGTAAGCTTTGACGCAAGCACACAAGAATACTTTCTTTCTGAGGAACAATCCTTCGCTTTGTCTGATGAAAAGAGCCCGGCTTATCTGCCAGGGGCTTTTCTTGTTGCGGTATCAGCGCTGCGAGCGGTTCCTAAAATCTCGGAGAGATTTCGAACCGGAGAGGGTTTCGGTTGGCACGAGCACGACGCAGGGTTGTTTCACGGCACTGAGCTGTTCTTCCGACCAGGCTACGCTGCCAATCTTGTAAGCTCATGGATTCCGTCGCTATCGAAGGTGGAGGCGAAGTTAAAGGCGGGCGCGAAGGTGGCGGATGTCGGCTGCGGCCTCGGTTCTTCTACAGTTTTGATGGCTCAGGCCTATCCTAAGTCAACGTTCGTCGGATTCGATTACCACGATCACTCCATCGAGCTGGCGCGCCAAAGGGCAGCCGAGGGCGGCGTCGCTGATCGTGTGACTTTTCAAACCGCTAGCGCGAAAGATTATCCAGGGGACGGTTACGACTTTGTCACGTTCTTCGATTGTTTGCACGATATGGGCGACCCGGTTGGTGCAGCGAAGCATGTACGGGAGTCGTTGTCGCAGGATGGCACATGGATGATCGTCGAACCCTTCGCCAATGATCAGGTGAAGGATAACTTAAATCCGGTCGGGCGGATTTATTATTCCGCCTCGACGCTGCTTTGTACTCCGGCATCTCTTTCTCAGGAGGTCGGTCTGGCATTGGGTGCGCAGGCGGGCGAGGCGCGGCTTCGTCAGGTCGTGACGGATGCGGGTTTCAAGACATTTCGGAGGGCAACGGAGACGCCTTTCAACATAATCTTTGAAGCAAGACGTTGATATTGGCGTGTATTTGTGTTTGTAGCACGACCTGAAAGATTCTCCTGCGGCCTCGGTGACTCTGCGGTGAACCTTAAGTGCAATTGAAGGACACCGCAGAGTTCGCCGAACGTGCGCTAAGGCGTTCTGACAGCCGGCGGGAAATAAGAGCAGTTCGTCTTTAAAAGTTCAGCTTCAATCCGAACTGAATAACTCTACGTTATCAATTTTGGTGGGGGAACTCGCCCTGCCAAGTGTTGTTTGCCATCACTTTACCGCCTGGTTCGAACTCATTCCCCCAAACTCGGCTTCCGCAAGACCGCCGCGCCGCAGGCTCCCGATTAGCTTCCGTCGGAACTGTCCCCATTCGGCGTAAGTCTACACATCCTCGTAAGCAACATTAGTACCGCATCTTCGGCAAGTCCCATTACAGAACTTTCCGGACCGTGAGGATGACGCCAGCTTGCTCCCGAGCGTAGATCCTCCCCGGTTGTGAGATTTTCGATGATCAACCGGATACGATGTGTTTTGAAAAACTACAGTAGACGGAACTATCAGCTCCTCTTTTGCACCGGCAGAAGCAACCATCATTGAGGAGCGGCCATTTGCTCGCTCGCTTCGACATCGACCTTCTGTTTGTTTTCCTTTTTGTCTTTATCCTTTTTTTTCTTTTCCTTCTTTTCCTTCTCTTCGCCTGTGCTCATCCAGGGTTTTCCTGGTTCGAGGTGAAGAAGGTCTGCCTTTACCAGCGCCGCGACACGATAGGAAATGTGCGGCTGTTGACGGGGCAGATCAGAAATTACCGCCCAGATCCCCCCATAAGGTCGAACATTTTCCAGGTATGTTTCCGGTCTCACCTGAGATACCAGTCTGCGGCCTGACGCCAGTATCAGCAGCCCTGGCAAAGCGTTTGGCTCCAGGTACGCTCCGTAGCGGTCATGCGAGAGCGTTTGGATCTGCGTTAGCGGATTTCTCGCGTATGGAATTTTGTCCATATACGCAAGAAGAACTTCGTACCACCACTTTGTGTGGCCCAGGCGAAGACGACCGAGCTCACGACCAATCATAAACGAGAGCACGTCGCGTGACTTTGCCGGTTTGCGTTCGATAAAGCGCGCGTTTAAGGCAATGCTGTTCTGCCACCAGGTTGAGAACGCCTGGCTCGGAGCTGGCACTGCTCTGTCCGTCAGATATAACTCGGGAAGAGGCATGTCACCGAGCTTCTTGCAGTGTTGTTCGAGGAGTTCAAAAATTTCCGGCAGTTGCTCGCGCGAAAGAAGGACAGAGTTCCCAAGGACTGAGGCCCTGCGCATATTTCGGATGAACACAATTGCCGGGGGCGCCAATACCGCTGCGGTCGCAAGCATCTTTATCGTCTTAATATTTTGGTGGATAAATGGATGCTGGGCCAGCCAATCCGCGCCTGCGTTGGCCAGCATTAATGCGGCGGCCATGAGCACCAGGTTGAACACGACCGAAGCAACAAATATCGGCTGTTCCAGAGGGTGTCGTAACTGGCTTTCGTCTAACGGAGTCGAACTCATATGGTGACTTGTGATTTGTGTCCGTGATATTTAATTAGTGGTGCGTGATCCGTGAATCACGAATCACGGTTCACGCAAACACTTTATCACTAATCACTTTATCACAAATCAGGTCTCACCCATCACGGCTTTGTTGGCTGATTTCTGCGTGGGTCTGCCGATTGCCGGACCAAGTCGCGCTCCAGAAGTTGCAATGATATTGAAGATCGATCGACGAGAACACAGCTATATCTCGATGCCTCGTGCTCGATATTTCTCTGTCCGACACGCTGAGATTAATACTTCCAGGTCAAGCGGCAGCGTTTCGTCTTATTAGTCGATAGACAAGAAGCAAAAGCATTGCTCCTACAACTGCCGTCGCAAAGCTCACAAACCACCCGCCTTTTATGCCAACCAAAGAACCGAGGTAGCCGCCGATCAGCGACCCGGCGATGCCCAGCAGGACTGTGATGATGAAACCGCCCGGATCCTTACCCGGCATCAGAAGCTTTGCTACTATGCCTGCAATCAATCCGAAAACGATCCAACCGAGAATTTGCATAATCATTTTTTTCTCCCTTCACCTCCGCGTTCCACCGCGGTTGATCCCTGGAGACTTCGACGACAACCGCAGGGGCACGTAGGAACGCGGAGGCGACGCGACGATTTCTTCACATTCACCATAGCCAGCGAACCGGCAACTTAAACTTATGATCCTCTGGCTCGTAGGAGGTTGAGCAACTTTGGTGATTTCAGCCGGTCGCCCGAAAGAGACAGAGCTTAGGCGCGAATAAGCTGTCTCTTTCGGGTACGCGGCAATCGGCAAGGCTATTGTTCGCCGATTCCATTCCGAACGGTGTTTAATGACATTCCGGCAACCACGTCGTGCGTGGGCGCGGCTCAAGTGCAAGTGGTCTCTTGGCTCAGGCTCCAGCTATTTGATTGTTTTCCAGTGACCCTTCGGCAGGCCGTGAAAACCACTGAATGAAATCATTCTGATGCGAATGATAAGACTCATTAAGGACTTTCGTTAGGCGGCACACTCGTACGAGCGTTATGAATGCGAAGGAAGCAACTAATCAGGGCTCCGTTCAGCAAGAGCAAACGCTACTTCATTCCGCGGAATGTTCGCGATCATTAAAAGAAGAACATCTCGGCCCTGGCGCCTACAGACGGCGCGCTTTAAAGATCTCGGAAACTGCGGAATGCCGTGGTAACCCTCAATTCGATTGCCTGTTTCCTTCTCCCAATAAGTATTACCCTGAAGCGCTCGCTGTTTTGTCGACCACAGGCTTCTGGGGTATCTCGACGAGGTCCGGTCCGGCGAATCTGCTACCTGCCTCTTCGACTATTCCAGCAATCTGCAGCAACAGATCCTCACGCACAGCAAGGAATTCCGAATAATTCGTCGTCAGCACATAGGCAAAGAGTTCGAGTTCAATCGAGCGAACTCCAAAATCAACCAAACGAATGCGGCAAGTTTCGGTTTCAATCTCAGGCGTATCGCTGAGGAGCTTACGAACCCGGTCCAGTATAGATCTGAGTTGTTCAGTGGTTGTTTCATACCGCAATCGCAGGGTGGTTTTAATCAGGATCTTGCCACGCGTAGTGAAGTTTTCAATGGTATCCTGTGATAACACCCCAGCCGGTATCGATAACAAAGTCTGCTCTGTAGTTCGGAGACGTACTGATCTCAGCGTGATGTCTTCGACAGTGCCTGACCGATTCGAGATGGAACAATTGTCACCGACTGCAATCACTTTGTCAGTTAACAGGAAAAATCCGCCCAGAAAATTCTCCACCGTCTTCTGCGCGCCGACGGCGAGAGCGACGCCAAAGATACCGACTCCTGCCAATGCCGTCTGGGTATCGACTCCACTTATGGTGAGGACCACGAAGATGGCGACCAGGATGATAAGCGCTTTGATCAGGCGTTCGCCCAGGACAATTAGCGATTCTTTACCGGTCTGCTTCGCGCGTTGCATCCTTCGCCGCGTATAGGAGAACGACAGCGTCAAAATTCGCCGGATCAACCACGCAACTGCTAAAACCAACAGAGCAGCTACTATACGGCCATAGATGATGCGAAATCGTAGTGAAAGTCGAAGCGCAAACAGGGACAACAGGTGAATAATTAGCGTGAGGACTATTGTGATTGGCCAGCGAAGCGCCGCATACCGCGTCTCCGCACGCTGCCGGCGTACGGGATTCCTGAAGATTTTTCGAGAGATTGTAGCGAAAATCAGGAAAACTAACGAAAAAAGCAAGAGTGGAATGCCGATAGAGGCTGTCCAACCGATCACATGTTCGTATGAGATCCCGAGAATCGTTTTGTCCAGCAGCTCCTCTGGCATTAATCGCTCTATCCAGGTTTTCTCAATTGCGCCGTGGTAGGCTGGAACGTCATTAAGTGTATCTGAAGAGATTAACCAGATTTGGCCTGCCTCTTTGTCTTTTACGCGAACGAGCTCTATTGAGAACTCGCCTTCACCGACCCTGAGCGGTCCGATTTCTTCCCGATCGAGCGCGAGTCCATCGTCAAGGAATCCCTCGGCGGAATCGCTTATGGTCGAAATTGGCTTGCGAAAGTACCGATCCATCAGGTCTTTCAGGTCGCGCACCAGGATCTCGGTATTCGGACGTTGCTTTGAAGTGAGCTGCATATAGCGCACGGCAGAAACAACGTCACCCGAGTTCGCGGCGCGCATTAACCCGGTCATAGTACCGCGCGGCGTGCTTCGACCGAACGGATCTTTGGGTTCTTCTTGTTTTTCAGGTTTTGCAGTTTTTGCTTTGCTGATGCCGGGTATCTGGGCTGCAACCGGGCGGGTAAGAGTAACGCAAAATAAGGTAAGAAAGATCGCTAGAATACCGTAGTTGGTCAATCTGAGCACGAATCCCATGGCGGGTCTCCTACGTCTGTCCCTTTTGGACAATTGATACGTGATTAAACCTCTTCCAAGGTCGTTGAGATACTGCCATACGCTTGGGTATGGTTTTCCATATGAAGACTACACCTCAGATCGACGATAACGTGATGCCCCGATTGGATTTGCGTGTTTCTACGGAGCACAGCAGGTCCTCGGTGAATTTCCCTTGTTGTCCGGTAACCTTTTTCACGGTGCTCATATTGCGATCCCATGCGCGAGCATGGCGTCCGTCAGATCGTAACCCACGATGCTGACTTTCATCGTTTCTCGTCTTCGATGTCGTCAACATCTTTTAACTCTTTATTTCACTCTCTCAACGTCCGGAAGAATCCACCTCTTATCGAAGAAGTCTTTCTGGGGACCGTAAAGCCGAAATAGCACTTCAAACCGACCGCTCTCGTTCGTCGGTACCCAGTTTGATTCCTTACCGTCTGGAGCCTTGGGCCCAAAGTAAAGGTCTACTGAACCGTCAGCATTCTTTTGGAGCTCCGGATTCTGCGAAGACCGGCTCGGTCGCTTCATGTTGCGAATTAGCGCATGTGTTTCCCGGTCATAAAGGGTGGCGGACCAGTACTGCTCGATCGGTGCGTTTGCCGGTACATGAAGTCGGTATGTTCGGGCGCCTTCGAAGTTGTAGCCGTCCTTGTCCTTGATCGACATCAGATAGAATTGTCCCTGTCCAAGATGCCTGGCACTAAAGAATGCGTAAGAAAAGCAAAGCCCTCGCGCATCTGTCGGATAGACATCGGGATCATTGAAGTTTCTGGAAATCGCCGCTACAAACTCCCTCGAGGCCGGCAATGCCCATCGCGCACCTGGATAGAAAGGCGGCAGAAATACATTTTCATATTGTTCCTGAAGGTAAGCATGCGCTTCGGCTGCCGCATCCTTCAGAATAGTTCTTGTTTTTGCATCCGGTGCAAACGTCCTGCCCTTCTCAATGCCGATTGCCTTGAGCTGATCGATCATGAGCTTGTCCCGAGTCAGCCACGGCTCGGATTGAATCATTCGGTCCAGCGATTGGAAGAACCGCAGGTCATAAGGGATCGTGGAGTCGAAGACTACATCCACTGAATCAACGAATGTTGTCTTTGGCGGATTCGCTGCTTTTGAAAGCGGGTAAAGCTTAATCCCTTTAGCGTACTCCACCGCCTTTGCAACGTCTCGATCGCGACCGCTATTGGGGATGGAACGCAACAGTGCGTAACCCTGGTAATTGCCTGAGGACATCGGGATGTAGCAATCCTGAACGGTCTCTCGGTGATTTGGAGGAAGGATCAGGTATTTACCGCCTCTTCCTTTGTCGATGCCAGCGGGCCCGACGTCCTCAATTGCGGTTTGCCAACAGTCCTTCACGCTCCCTACGATGGTACCTCCATTCGCCGGCGGAATCTCGAGTACGACCGGTCCAGCTTCCCTGGTGTTGAAGAACGGCATCAGATAGATAGCGTCGGGGTTCGGTGTCAGCGTCTGGTTTTTCCAATCCGGCAAGCGCGACCAGTAAACGATTTGATTGAACCCACCTTTCGCCTGGCTAACCATAGCCTGGTACATAAGCTCATAGTTAACGATCGGCATTCCCCAGATGACCGCCTCCACTGCGCGACGTTGTATCGTCCGCTCGGCCGACTCCTCCGAAGTACGAGTGATTTCCGCTCGTTCGGCTTGTGCTTTCATTTACGGCTCCTCTTTGCATCCAGCCTGAATGCGTAACTTCTCAAAGGCAAGAACCCAGATGCAGCTGTTTGGTGGCTCTGCGTCGGAAGATCGACGCGCGGGTCTGATTGGCTTCGCGAAAGCAATGAACGCTAACCACCGAATCGCAATCATTCAGACGTGAGCAATCTCTAATCCGCTTTTTGCGTAAAAGAGCTTGGTGCCAAGTGCCTAATTCTTAAGGTTTAAGCAGGGATCAAAGTTTCGTCCCACGTTGATGGCAACGAAGCTATGGAGTAAGTGCGAAATCTCGTGGAAAGTTATAAGGACTTAGTCAATGCGTAGCATAAAGTATTTGTTTCAACTCGAGGGATCATGCCTGCCTTGACCGTTCAACTGAAGCACGAGACACACAAAGTTTTCGCGTGGGTTTCTTTGTTTGAACGTCGTGACTTAGAGTCTTTGCGGTATAGAAGCCTTTTCCACAATCTACACTTTGTCGGCTGACAAACTATCAAGCACTGTTTTGGCGTCCACAAGGTCCGGCGTTTTGAATCCTTCGGTGTACGTGTCATAAATTGACGCAAGTGAGCTTCGCGCTTCGTCGCGACGGCCCTGCCGTTGGAATAGCCGAGCGAGGCTCGTCGTAGCACGGAGCTCCCAAGCCCTGCTTCGCTGGCGACGGGCCGTCTCGATCGCCATTCGGAAACGCTCCTCTCCTGCGGTATGGTCGTTCGCCTCAACGAGGTGTAATTCGCCCTTCAGACGGTAGAGCTCCGCTTCATCAGAGCGATTGTCATTCTTTTCAAGGACCAACAACGCCTCGTCAAGTGCCTTATGCGCGTCATCGAACCTGGCAGTTTGTGTGTAAGCATCGGCCAGAATTCCGAGGTATGACGGAACTCGGATTTCCGCGCCTGTCTCCCGGAATGCCTTAAATCCCTTAAGCAGATGCGGCAGTGCCTCGGTCGCCCGACCCTGAAGCAGCAAGCCGGCTCCTGTGTGGAATATTCCCAACGCATGCCAGAGTGCGAATCCCTGATCTCTTCCAATTTCCAATTCTTCTTCGGCGGCCGCCTGCATCTCGGCGCCAAGCCTGAAGTAGTTATAAAGGAAGGCCGAAAAATCCACCGCATGGCAGCGACTGAAAGCGTGTCCGATTGATAAAGCCAGCTCACGCGTTTCCCGCTCCAGCTTGCGAGCCTGATCGGGGAATCCTAAGTGCCACAAATTCAGGAAGAGATAGCAGCGATTGGTTACGCCACCATCATGTCCGCTGTAAGTGGTCCAAAACTTCGTGCGCTCGCGATCGTCATACTGAAGTGCCTTCTCATGGCAGGGTCGCGACTCCGCGAATCGACCGCGATAAAACAACGTCACGCCCGGCATAAACAACGCCTCCATCGTCACGCCGGGGTCGTTCAAACGTTCGGCGACGGCAATTCCTTCTGCAGCAAGCTCTGTACAGATGCTCAAGTCTCCTCGGACGATTCGCCACTCCCACGCACCCAGCATGACGCCAAACATCAGCTGTTCCTCGCCCATCAAGCGGCACAATTCCCGCGCACGTTCGAGTGTGGGGCCAATCTCGGGCGCCGCGTACCCCAGTGCAGCGATGTAGACGGGGCCAAGCGTAGACAGGAACTGGAGCTCTTTTGCATCGCGACTTAGGCCTTCTGGCAGCGTCCCGATGAGCTCCAGCCCTCTCGTAAGATGGCCGCTCGCCTCAACATTCGCCGACCTCTCCTGGGAACGCAACCCGGCACTTAGCCAATAGCCGATTGCTTTTTCGGGTAATCCTGCTTCCGTGAAGTGATGAGCCAGCAACTCCGGGCGAGTCGCAACAGTTTGCGGGAACTGCGCTTCAAGCACTTCTGCTATTCGACGATGGAACTGCTGCCGCTTCCCTTTGATCAGCGCGTTGTAGAGGGCATCTTCGAGCAGGGCGTGTTTGAAAAAATATGTCGATTCCGGCGGCCGGCCCTTTTGATAGATGATTTCCGCCTGAACTAACCTGGCCAGTTCGTCTTTCAGCGTTGGCTCATCTCGGTTAGCAACGGCGGTAAGCAACTCGTAACTGAAGGACCGGCCGAGCGTCGCGGCGATTTGAGCCAGTTCTCGCTCGTTCTCCATCTGGTCCAGTCGCGCCATTATTAAATCCTGAAGAGTCGCAGGGATCTGGTGCTTTAACCAACTCCCGGTATCGACTCCGACTGGCCGATCCACCGAATCAGACTCCTGAACAATCTTCGTGAACTCTTCGACAAACAGGGGAACGCCGCCCGCACGGTCGTAGACCTGCTCGATCACCGCATCCGACAGGTCGCTCTTTGTCTTCTGTCGCATCAACTCAGCGACTTGACCCTTTGTGAGACGGTTGAGAGCGAGACCGGTCTGGTGAGCGAGTGCAGGCCACGGCGTCTTGAACTCGGGACGAAATGTGAGCAGCGTCAGGATCGAATCGTGCACTCCTTCTGAGAGGAACTGTCCGAGGAATTCAAGCGTTGATGCATCCACCCAGTGCAGGTCTTCGACGATGAATAGAATGGGTCTTCGTTCGGCGCGCACATGTAGCCACTCCTGAATTGCCCGAAACGTTTCTTCTTTCTGCCGGGCAGGCGATAACGATAGTGCCGGGAAATTTTCAGGAGTCGGAAGCGACAGTAATGACGCCCACAAAGGAACATCCTCCGGAGTATCAAGCCCATACCGGTGCAGCCGGTTGAGCAGTAGTTCAAACCGGTTTTGCTGTGGGCTTTCGCGCTCTGTTGCAAGGGCCCGTTCAAAGAAATCAACCGCAGGGTACAGCCTCGTGTTCTGGAAGTGCGGCGAACACCGCCACTCAATTACCGGTGCGTCAAATTCGCCTAACAGCATCTTTCCCAGGACGTGTTGCTTCATCGTGTGAACAAGTCTCGATTTACCGAGGCCCGGCTCGCCAATCAACAGGACGACCTGGCCCATGCCCTCCTGGACCTGTTCCCATCGATCCTTAAGCAGGCTGATTTCGTGATCGCGTCCGGTAAGCGGGGATAGCTCGGCCGGAGGAACCGCGTCGAGCAAGCTTCCGGTGACAGCGACTCCGTCGACACGGAAGAGTTCTAGCGCGCGGCTAACGCCTTTGATCTTATGACTGCCGAGTGTTTCACAATGGAAGCGGCCTTTGAATAATGCCTCGCTGACTTCGGTACAGGTTACCTGACCTGCTACGGCTACGTCCTCCAAACGTTGTGCGACGTTGCGCGCCTCCCCAACCAACGAGACATCGCCGTCTTTAACTTCGGCAATCGCGGAACCAGTGTGGATGCCGACCCACGGATTAAGCTCAAGTTTGTGCTGGCGGCGAAATGGCTCGCCGATTGTCTTCACCATTTCGAGGATGGCGAGGCCGCTGCGAGCTGCGCGGCGGGCGGCGTTTTCGTAAGCGATTGGAAAACCGAAGCAGGCCAACAGCCCCTTTTCGGTCCGCTGCACGACAGTGCCGCCGAACTGCAGAACTGCCCGATCACAAGTCTCGTGGAAGGTGCTTAGCAAACTAGCCTGGTCCTCCGGATCCATTTCGAGATACGCCTCTGACTCGAACAGCTCACAGCCACAAACCAGAATAGTCAGTTGCCGGCGCTCGGCTTCACGAGCGCGTTGGATTGAACCGGATGTATCCAAAGAAACCGAGCTTGATGGTGTCGTGGACGCGGGGATCGACGTACTCGACGGAATGGTCATGGAATCGGACAGCGTAGCAAGAACGCCGCGAAGATCTTCCGCAAAGTCACCCGCGGTTGTGTATCGGTCCTGTTGTTTCTTTGCGAGCGCCTTTAAACAGATACGTTCGAGGTCGGGTGGAAGCTGAGGTACGAGTTGTCGAGGCGGCTGCGGCTCGTCTTCGATCACCTGCCTCAAAAGCTCCTGAAGCCGTGTTGCCTTGAACGGCAGTCGACCAGTCAGCATCTCGTATAGAACAACGCCGAGGCTGTAAACATCCGTGCGTCCGTCAATGCGGTGGGCCGCGCCCTCAGCCTGCTCGGGTGACATGTAGTTGGGCGTTCCCGAGATCTTGCCCTTAACGCCACCGGTCGCTTCGTCCTCGCCAAGAGCGATACCAAAGTCCACGAGCACTGGCGCGTAATCACTTGTAATTATGATGTTGGCCGGTTTGATGTCGCGGTGAACGATCAGCCGCGTGTGTGCATGGGCTAAAGCATCCGCCACTGAGGCTGTGATTTGTATTGCTTCGGGCCAGGTAGGACGATAACCCCGTAACCAGTGGCCGAGGTCGGTGCCGTCAAGATAATCGGAGACGATGTATACCTGGCCTCTCTGAATACCAACATCGTGAACGGTTACTATGCCAGGGTGGCGAAGGCGAGCGAGCTTACGGGCCTCCTGAAGAGAGACATTGTCTTCGGTCTGCGTCTGGTCTCGTTTTGGACGGAGCACCTTGATTGCTACCGGTCTATCCAGTTGGGCGTCATGCCCGAGGTAGACATCGCCGTAGCCCCCGGTACCGAGGGAGCGCTTCACCTCGTAGCGGCCAAAAACCATAGGTGTTTCCTTGCCGCGATTAAGGAGTCCCAGCGCGCTCTCCGCATCCGGGGTCGCTACGGTTCGTTCGCTGTCATCGATCGACGGCTCTAAAGTTGGAGCCTTTTCATTTGGCTTTTTTGCCGCCGATTTGTCTGAGGACTTCGATTGGCCCGTAAAAAACCGTTTCATACTTATCCTGTTACATTATCGACTATCTGAGTTCACTTCTAATTCAACCTATTTGCCCATGTTGCTCAAAGCGCGAAGCAACGGTTCGTTAGGAATGCGAATCAGTCCGCTAAACGGCCGGTCGAGCTCGACAATCAGGAATATCGCGCCGGAAATCGAGAGTGCCGAAATGATCAAAATGGTCAACGCCGTGACGCTTCGTGGCGCAATCACGCTGAACGTCAGAAAGACGACCACCAGCCATGCGATAAGGACAACCAACAAGGGCCGGGAGATGTAAGTAACCGACTGAGATATCATGAGGGCGCGTAGTTCGGCAATTTGTGCAGTCAGAGCTAGAGTCTGTGTCTTGAGCATTCGTTGGGCGTCGTCGCGCGGCGAAAAACTGCTAATCGCGATGTAGATTGAAGCACCAGCCTGGGTTTCGGGATTGAGTACCGGTTTCGTGCCTGAATCTTCCCACAAATTGTTCACCAATTCCTCTGTAGCCGCGCGCAGATTGACGCGCGTCTCATTTGCCTCGGACCCATAAAGCCCAAGCGCCCGGTCTAATAACGAAATCTTTGCCGACAATTGGATCACAGTGTTCCGTTGAGCGTCGTAATTTGTTTTCGCGGAATTAACCAGGAGACCCAGAATCAATGCGGACATGGTGGCCACCCAACCGACCGCCAATTTCATCGAGTCCTTGGTCTCCGGATTTAAATATTGTTGCGGCATGAAGTGGTTGAGTGTCCGCCCCAACAAACAAGCGACAACGAGAAAACCAGCTACGATTAGAGGTGTAAATTGTTCGCTCATCAGTTTTGAAAGATCAGCCTTTCTGTGTGATCTGTAGCATTGTGGATGAACCTGAAATCGTAATCATCCGCAGATTACGCAGATTACACAGAAGATGACAAGTACGATTTAGCTTTTTTAACTCCTCGTTCAGCGCCGCAAGCTTCAAGTTCAAGCCCCTTGTCACAAGAGAACGTCTTTTCTTTCGGTACGGGCGTAGTGGTGCCGGGCGCCATTGATATTTTTCCACCCACAGATTTCAAGTACAGATTCTTAACAGAATTAGCTGACGCAGCTTGCGAAGGTACGAAGCCTGGTAGGTCTTTGAGAATGATAGCGTGTAGCTCCTGGTTGGCTGGGCGGCCACCAATACAGAGAGTGTCCGCCCAGCCAGAGTAAACGGCCTACTGATTAAAGGTGTGACCCAGGAACGTCCTGGCTTTTGAAACCTCAGCGTCCCACTTCGCCAATTGGTCTGGTGTAAAGAATTTTACGACGCGTTCGCGCAGCGAACCGCGGACTTCCTGGAACTTCGCGATAACATCAGCTCTGGTGACATCCGGATTCTTCGCCCGAATTTCATCCAGTCGCTCACGCGCGGTCTCTAGAGCTGTCTGCAGTTGTTCTTTCTGAGCGTCGGACAGATTCAGATCGGCGGCGAAGCGCCTCAATTCTGGCTCGACGATTTTCGCTACTTCAGGTTTCATACTTCAACTTCCTTTCTACGGTGGCTAAGTAACACCGAGCAGTTTTGCCGGCCCACAATTGTTGGCCGGTGATAACCGCGTATGCTCGGCCCAGCGTTCGGGCCGGGTTTCCAGGCATCGAGTTTGATACCTTAGAACTCTTTGCTCAAACATTCGCTTTTCTTGCTCGTTTGTGAAACCAGGATGAAAGTCTTGCAAACTCAATCCTTGCACACACGAGGCTTGATGTCTGCGAGAACGCACTCATTGCTTTGTACTACTTCGATAGATTCTTCGGCGAATGTTGAGCCAGGACATCGATGATCTGTTTTCCCTCTGGCGTTGGTTGAACGGCGCCCTCGCGAATAATTTGAGTCGCGTTTACCTTCTTGTTGTAGATGCTCTCGTTGTCGCTGGAGTCAGACTGTAGGTTTGAGCCTGATAGCGACACGCCGGCAAAGATTCCTCTGGATCGGGAGTACGAAAGCATTTCCGCCTCCATAGTTCCGGAGGTCGAGGCTTCGGCGGTGCGCCCTTTCGGTCCGGCGGCAATAGAGGCATCGGAGCCGAGCTTGATCTTGTTCTTGAGCATCGCATCTGCGCCCTTCTTGTTCATCACCAGTATCACGAAGTCTGTAGCTTCGCCTCCGAACTGGAATCCGACGCTCAACCCGACGAGGCGGTACATCGCCGGTGCACTCCAGGGCCCATCAAAATTCGCTCCTGTGCGACACGACATCGCTCCACGACCGTAACTTCCGCCAAGAAGAAATGAGCTCTTACGGACGGAAGGCAACACAAGAACGCACTCGGCTTTATCCATAACGTCCTTAGGCACGTCGTCGGGTATGTCCAGAATTTCCTTCAAAACTTTCGCGCAATTCTGGAGTCGTTCCTTTTCTTTTTTCTGCGCGTTTGCCGGGAAAGCGAGGGTAAGAATCCAGATAGTGAATGTGGCCATCGTAAGAACGACGGCGGCGCGGCTGTGCGAACGAACTTTATAAGGTTTCATTGGCCTCTCCTTTAACTGACTCCTGTCTGGAGGATACCTCTGGCTTCGATTAGTGTTTCGCCCAAATAGTCGCAAAGGCCGGAAAGAACGCTAAGACTCGAGTGGTAAATCTCGCGCGTCACTTCACGACTCGCCCTTCCGGATCCATGCGCGCCAGGTTGGCTTCAATCCTGTCGACGTAAGCCAGCGTCTCCTCATGCCGCCACCTGGGTACGTCAGGCGCAACTGTCTGGATGCTTAACCAGAGAGCGGGATCCAAAATCTTGAGACGAGCGACGTCCTGAGCTCGAAGCAAAGTTCCACGTCCAGCGTTGTAACTGCCCATCATGAACGAGGCGGAACCCTGTACTCCCTGTTGGTCGGTCCATTGCTTCCACAGTTGTCGGTCGTAGTAGATCCCTGCAGCGATGTTCCATTCCGGTTTATCGATGGACAGGATGTCCGGATTCTTGGAGCGAACCTCTTTGAATGTGGATGGCATAAGCTGCATAATCCCCCGCGCGCCGACAAAGCTCTTGGCATTCATATTGATATTGCTTTCGGCCATTGCTTGCGCTTTGAAGATGCGCCAGTCGTATCCGGGACCGAAGAACCGCTGCGCATATTTTCTAAAGGTATCATCATAGCGGTCGGTCACAACCTCGCCAAAAGCAGTTGAGGCGCTGTTGATTGCGAAGAATGCAATCAACAGCAGCGACGATTTGAGAAACATCTTTTTCATTTCAGAGCTCCTCCGATGATCAGGGCGATTGATACGAAAATGGCGGCTATGAAGATCGAGACCGCGACATTGCCCTTCTTCAGCTCGTCAGGAAAGTGGACCTCCGGGGTAAGCCAGTCGAACACTCGATACGAGATGAACATGAGCACCACCCCGAGGACTGCGTAGAAAAAGTTGAGCGCGATGATCTTCAATTCCATTCAACACCTCCGGTTGCGTTATTGTTGGGAGATTTCTGAACCGTCGTCACCCGAACCGCAGAGCAACCTCCGGCAGCAGACCGATTTTGATTTCAATTCATTTTTGCTTTAAGTCCTGCCATCCTGAACTTCGTATGAAGCTGTTTACCCTTTTCCCAGTGTGTTGAGCAGCATGATTGTCATCCGATGATCGGCGTATTCCACCAGGGGTCTGTTTAGCCGATCTTCCTTCACTCCAATTTTGTTGAGAACCTCAACTAAATGGGCCGATTCCAGCTCAGCGAGCTTAAGATCGCAACAAGCGCGATCAGCAGTAACAGCGCTGATGTGTCATTTTACCTCGGCTCGATTATCACGGCATTCCCCTGAAGATGGTCTTGAAGGATCTTGGGGCGGCGATCGGGAGAATCGACACCTCGTTCGTCGGCATACTGTCTGCCACGCTAAATTTCGATAGAGAACTATTGCCGGAATAACACGACGAAAAAAGTTATGATGCCGAATCCTGAGATCAATCCCGCAAGCATTAGGGTCAGCGAGTGAGGCAGGTCATACGCGAACCGTTGTCTAATTGCCTTCACGCGGTGCCAGTGTTGTAGTGTTGATATCACCGCGGCTATGACTCCTATCACAATGATCGCTATCGAAAAATCCTGAACGCCCGGCTGTCCGGTCCGCGGCGCTCGGGTTGGACTCCCGCAATTATGCAAACAACGTGTAGATGTCAAGACCAGGGCTGAATAACGAAGCCGCGGTTCGTATCCAGGCCCGGAGCGTTCGCTCGCCGCCATGTGAGTGCGATCTGACGACAGATCAATCGCACTCGGTGAGCAACGGCTGCGGATGCGTGCAACACCCGGCTAAGCCACGGCCTTACCTCCAGGCTCACAGTTAAGCGACGCGCATAACCGGCAGCGTATGACTTGCTCGCTCGGCCGCCACACGCGCCGCGATTTGCTCCATCGTTGAGAAGAGAGCCTTGTAGACCTGGCAATAGGGGTCTTTACGGAAAAAGTCGCCGGTGATCGAGTAGGTGCGGACTGGACACCCACCGTGACACACGGACAAGTAGTCACAATCCGAACAGCTTTCCTCGGTCATCAGTTTTTCCGGTCTCATCTGAAATTTCCGACGGGCTGGACTCTTCTCGAGCAAGTCGGTGAAGCTGGATTCGGCGAAGATATTTCCAAACCAGTAATCGGGGTAACTCGTGACCCAGCAATCGCACTGAGCGACATACCCCCGTGCATCAATGCTGACGAATTCGTCCGCACAATTCTGCTGCCAGATACAGGGCAGAGACGCAATATCGCCGATGAAGTGATTCAGCAGTTGATCAAATGGGCCGAGCTTGACTCCCCCCCTGAAGCCTCGCTCGGCCCAAATGTGAGCAAGATCGACCACGAACTTGCTCAAACCGTGCAGATCCAGAATGCTTTGTAGTTTTGCGTCGCAGGCTTCGCCTCCCGAAAACGAGGTATTCACCTGGAAATCTGTGATATGAAGCTCATCGACAAAATATGAATAGAAGCGCTCGGCACCCAGCCGAAGTGTTTCGTTGTTCGGAATCGCAATTACACCAATTTGAATCCCGGAGTCGCGCGCTTCGCGAACGTTGCGGTTCCAGATGTTGGTGTACTCTGCCGGCGAACGATTTCTCGCTCTTCGATACAGGTTTGGAAAATCCATCGACGTGCCGACGCTGTTTCCAAACATCTCGCGGATGAGGCGATTCCATTTACCGCTATAGCCGATCATGTTCGACTGCAGGCTGTGTTCGACGATGCGACTACGCGAGGCGGCCTTCCGCGCAATGAGATCATTAGCTCGTTCAAACCATGCCGGAGGAAGCATCATCACTTCGCCGCCCTGCCAGTAGATGGTCAGGGCGGCTACGTCTTTGCGGTCCATGTGATCGAGAAGTTTTTCAATGATCTCATCCAACATTTCGATCGACATGAAGTCGTCGGTCTTGTCCTCAAAACAGTAATCACAAGCGACGTTGCACTTATTGGTTGGCAGTAAGATGACAGAGAAGTGCCTGCCAAACATCAAGCGACCCCTTTCTGTGCTTGCGTAAGGACTGTGATCTCCCCCTGCATTTCCTGCGCGGCCTCTTCCAATGTACCAAAGAGGGACTTCACGCCTTCACATCGGTAAGTCTTCCTCGGCCATTTGAAATAGCTGCCGCAGTGCCTGAAGTATCGACAATCGTAGCATTCGGCCTTTTCAGCTATCATCGAGCTCTGCCAGTCAGCTACGAACGTGTCGAAATTGCCTTCGGCTCGATCGGTTCCAAGCCTTCGGGCAATTGTCTCGCGGCCGTCTTCGGTTACATACCGTATGTTGACAGGGTTTTCTTCTTGTACGTCCCAAAGAGAGCTTTGCTCCGAGTGATACATCGCCAAAAAGGTGCTGTGAAAATACTCAATCGGTAGCGCCACCATGGGATTGTGGATGTAGAAGTTTAGTACTCGGTGTATCTCGTCGATCAGCGATGGATCGGGCTGTCCAATTTCAAGTTTAACGAAAAGTTTTAGCGATGTTGCCACCTTGACCGCCTTGCTGAATCCGCTAACCACAGGAATGCAGACGCGAAGCGGATGGCGATCGAGAAGCTTCGCGTAACGGTACAAAAATGGAAACTCCGTCTGCGGATGCAGCATGAGAAGATCGATTGGGATTCCATTGCCCCAATTGGTCAGAACGTCAACGTTGCCGGTCATCGAGAGGAGTTGCACTGCAACCAGATGATCCAGATCGTAATCCGAAAGACCCATTACCATTTCCACCGGGTCGTAGGAACGAACGATTACGTTCTTTCCTCGATATCCCGAGAACAGACTGATTGGAATGTTGTAAACAACCTCGGTCATGACTTCTTACCCTTGATCAATTTCCGGAAGGGTCTCCTGCAAAAACACCTTCTGTTCTGGTTCGGAACCAGAACGTAACTGGGGCTAAATTCGATTGGTCACTCAATTCAAAGATTTGATTCAGCCTCGACGGTTTACCCACGCACCACCGCCGCCGCGGCTGTTTATCCAGCCTCCTCCGCCGCGATTCACCCAACCGCCGCCACCGTTGATCCAGCTGCCGCCGCGATTGATCCAATTTGTGCCGCTGTTAGCCCATGAGCCGCCGCCGTTGACCCAACTTGCGCCACGGTTGACCCAGCCGCCGGCTCCCGCTCCGTTCACCCAGCTCCCTCGGCGGTTGACCCAACCTGCTTGCGCTTCGATAGGACCGGAAGCTGTTCCGAACACGACCGATCCAATCACAATGCTCGACCACTTCATCAGGCTGTGTAAGAAATCTCGCCGGGCCAGCAGCTCGACATCGTCGAGCTCACCAGGGTCTTTGCTGTTTATTGGATTCTTATCGTGGTCTTCCAAGGCTAACCTCCTTCTTCGAAGATCGATCGAGCCATGATGGGAGGCGCTCCGTCCCCGATGCCGCCACTATTGAGTTGAAGACCCGCCGCCGGTGAGATTCGAGAAATGCAGAAGCCTGAAAAGCCAGCGGCCGCTTTGCTTCTCCAAAACAGCTGATACATTCAGCTCGTATTCACGTTTCTTATTTCCCAACGAATCGCTGACCTTGCACATTGCTGCGCCCCACGCTGCGGTCCCTACGACTCCGCCATCCTTCCAATAACAATTTGCGGAGAGCGAGCCCTTGTCGAAGTCTTTGAAGATTTCCGAGTACGCTGTTCCGATCTCTTCGAGGCCCTGGAATTTCTCACCAGGACCCGTTCCAAGAAGAACGGTGCTTGGTCCTTTTGCGTAGAGCTGGATTACACCATTAAGGTCGTGCTGATTCATTGCTGCGTCATGCTTTTTGAGAAGAGCCGCGATATCGGCTGCAGCTTCGCTCTTGGGTGATTGGGCCGATGCCACCGTTACAAGTCCAGCAATGAACGATAACGCCAAGAAAGTTCTTAGAGCGCGGTACAGTAGGGCCGTGTAGTTCATGGGATGGCCTTTCCTTCCCACTCAGCCAATCAACGATTCGGTGTGCGCAGCGTGTGGCAGGACTTTTGTGGAGCTCTTACGACTACGCGACCGCTTTTCCGGGAACAGAGTCCGACAGGACTTCTTCTTTTTGTTCGCTGGCGAACAAAGAATGAACGACTCCGGCGAGGGCGGCGCCCGCAATGGGTGCGACCCAGAAAAGCCACAACTGCGAAAGCGCCCAGCCGCGTACGAACAATGCGGGACCGGTGCTGCGAGCCGGGTTCACAGACGTGTTGGTTACCGGAATACTGATCAAGTGGATCAACGTCAGCGCGAGCCCGATGGCAATCGGTGCGAAGCCTTGCGGTGCTCGTTTGTCGGTTGATCCCAGGATAACCATTAAGAACATGAAAGTGAGAACCAATTCGGCGACCAGACAAGCGGCCAATGAGTAGCCTCCTGGGGAGTGCTCTGCATAGCCGTTCGATGCGAAGCCGCCTGTTAACGTGAAGCCGGCCTTGCCGCTGGCTATCACGTAGAGGACACCAGCGCCAGCGATGCCTCCGGCAACTTGCGACAAGATGTAGGGGAGAAGATCGGAGGCAGGGATGCGTCCCGCTGTAAAGAGGCCAACAGTGACTGCCGGATTGAAATGCCCTCCCGACACGTGGCCGACTGTGTAGGCCATCGTCAGCACTGTCAGTCCAAAAGCCAGCGAGACACCAAGGAGACCAATCCCTACCCCCGGGAAGGCCGCAGCAAGCACGGCGCTGCCGCAACCTCCAAAGACCAACCAGAAGGTGCCCAGGAACTCTGCTCCGGATCTCTTCGCA
>Ga0126382_10000026_pt1 | contig 40999 bp, 30 predicted proteins | sample PanSoiMetPlot_30_FD_92548 | JGI IMG/M metagenome (GOLD analysis project Ga0126382, IMG submission 92548) | Tropical forest soil microbial communities from Panama - MetaG Plot_30 | ecosystem: Environmental > Terrestrial > Soil > Tropical forest > Bulk soil | place: Panama | collected 2016-02-17
CCGCGGGTCTCGGCCTGCTGGCAGGCCTTGCCACGCCCGCGGCGGCGCTACCCTTCAACCTGCAGCCGAGCGCGCCGCCACCGCCCGCGGCAGCGGCCCAGCCCGACGTCATGCGCCCGTCGCTGCAGCGTCCCGCGCGGCCGGCCGCGACGGCATCACGCGACAAGTCCGCGAAAGAGCAGCAAGGTCCGCAGGACCTTGCATCGAAGGCCAAGGGGCTGCTCAGCGTCGTGATCTCGATCGACAAGCAGCAGCTGACGCTCTACTCCGACGGCCATCCGATCGCGCATTCGCGCGTCTCGACCGGCACGGCGGGTCATCCGACCCCGACCGGCGTGTTCAGCGTCATCCAGAAGGACCGCTGGCACCGCTCCAATCTCTACGACGACGCCCCGATGTACTACATGCAGCGGATCACCTGGTCCGGCGTGGCCATGCATCAGGGCATCGTGCCGAACCACCCGGCCTCGCATGGCTGCATCCGTCTGCCTGAGGCCTTCGCCAAGCAATTGTGGGGCATCACCAGGCTCGGCGTGCGCGTCATCGTCGCGCGCGGCGAAGTCACTCCGGTCCCGATCGCCAATGCCCGGCTGTTCACACTCAAGCGTGAGCCGGTCGAGCCCAAGGTCGAACCGAACATCGACGCCAAGCTCGACACCAAGAATGAGCCCGGCATCAGCTCGGCGGAGCGCGTAAAGGCCGCTTATGGGGCGCTCGAAGTCGCCCAGTTCGGCAGCAAGAAGGGCGAAGTTGCGGCGCGCAATGCCACGGCATCGGATGCCGCCAAGCTCGCCGATCCCGCGCTCGACGCGATCGCCTATGCGATCAAGAATCCGCGCGAGACGCCGGCGACTTCGTCGGAGGTGGTGCGCTCCGCCTATGACACGTTCGAGGCGCCGAAGGTCCGCCGCGCCCGCTCGGTCGCGACCAACGCGGTCGCCGAGATCAAGCCGCTCAAGCCCGGCCCGATCTCCGTGTTCATCAGCCGCAAGGAAGGCAAGTTGTTCGTGCGCAAGGGCTTCGACCCCGTGTTCAGCGCGCCGGTCACCTTCGACAACCCGGAGAAGCCGCTCGGCACCCACGTCTACACCGCCCTGGCGGTCAAGGACGACAACGCGACCATGCGCTGGAACGTGATGTCGATGCCGGGCGGCGGATCGGCGGCGAAGAAGTCGGAGAAGGCCGTGCGCGAGTACGTCGGCCCGGCGTCGAACGCGAACGAGGCGCTCGAGCGGGTCACTATCCCGCAGGATGCGCTCGACCGCATCTCCGAGCTGATGTCGCCGGGCGCGTCGCTGATCATCTCCGATCAGGGGCTTGGACCCGAGACCGGCAACGGCACCGACTTCATCGTGCTGACCCGCTGATCGGCAACGAATTCCACGCAAATGCCCGGCCGTTTTGGCTGGGCATTTTCGTTGCGAGGCATTAACTGCGCGCCAGCGCTGCAAGCGCGTCCGTGGTCTTGACCGGCGGCGACCAGCCGAGCCGCGCCAGCGCCGACGGATCCGCGATCAGCGAGCCGGCCAGCCGTTGATAGACCTCGCTGCGGCCGGTCATGCGCAGCGCCGCCTCCAGCAAGCGCGGCGGCACCGGCAGCAGTCCGGGCCGCCGTCCGAGCCCGCGACGCAGCGCCGCGATCATCTGCGGGATCGTCACCGCCTCGGGATCGGCGACGATCAGCGGCCGCCGCAGTGGTTGTGGCGCGGCCAGCACGGCATCGACGGCCGCCACCAGATTGTCGAGCGCGAGCAGGGAGCGTCGCGCCTGCAGTGCGCCGAGCGGCAGCGGATAGGGCGCGCGCGCAAACCGGACGAGCTCCGCCATGTTGCCCTTCACGCCGGCGCCATAGACCAGCACCAGCCGCAGCGCGACCCAGTCGAGATCGAGCTCGGCCAGGCCTTGCTCCGCCGCGAGCTTGGAGCGGCCATAGGCGTCGGTTGGCGCCGGCGCGAGGTCCTCGGTCAGAACGTGGTCCGCTGTGGGACCGGATTGCGCGCGGATCGAGGAGAGGAACACGAAACGCCGGGCGCCGGCGCGCTGCGCCGCGCGCGCCAAGCCGACCGTGGCCTCGGTGTTGAGCACGCGGTAATCGTCCTCGGGCAGGCCCGACATGGCGTGAGCGAGGCCGGCGGAATGGATCACCGCGTCGACGTCGGCGAGCGCCGCCGACATGTTCTGCGGCCGTGCGAGGTCGCCGACCACGGCGCTCGCCGATTCCATCGGCACCACGCTCGGCCGCCGCAGCAGAACGCGCAGCCGATAGCCGCGCTTGGGCAGCTCGCGCAGAAGGCATTGCCCGATGAAGCCGGTGGCCCCGGTGAGGGCGATGAGAGGTTTGTTGACTGCGCTGCCCGGGTTCACTGCCGCTTCGCACCGTCAGTGGTGATCGCCGCGCACAATATAGCGCATTCGGCGGCTTGCGGTTGGAACGCGGAAACCCCGATGTCCGCGGGCTAGGCCGCGCTGCGTGCCGCGGTGCCCGCGCCCGCGAGCGATAAGCTCTCGTACAGGCGCTCGGCCCGCAGCACCATGACGAGCTCGCCATCCTCGCCATTCTTGGGGTCGAGGGTCGAATCGGCGAACATGCCCTGATTGGCGACCATGGGCGGCAGCGCCGCTAGCCGATCGGCCAGCACCTCGGCCATCTCGCCGAGGTCGTCAACGAGCAGGCCGAAGCGCTGATTGCTCGATGACGTCATGACCACGATCTGACCGGTATTGCGCTCCACCGCCGCGCCGGCAGCGCGCGCACGCTTGGGCCGCGGTTCCACGCCGCTCGCAAGATCGAGCACCGGCAACGGCGATCCCCGGTACATGAGGCAGCCCGCCATGCCGGGCGGCATGAAGGGCAGCGGCATGATATCGGCCACGTCGATCGCCTCGACGATCTCGCCGGTGCGCGCGGCGTACCACTGCCGGCCGATGAGAAAGGTCGCAATGTCCTCCTTTGCGCCCGTCTGCATCCGGTCCGACCGGATCGACAGGCCGCGAACCGACAGCTTGGACGCCTGCGCATCGGCGTCGCACAGGCGCGCGAAGACCAGCGCGATCACGTCGTTGCGGTAGGCGTCGGTCGAGCCTTTGTATTCGCGGTAGCCCGATGACGCGCTCGCGCCGACGGCGTAGAGCGTGTCGCCGACGACCGTCACGCCGGAATGTCCGGCGCCGGGCGCCATGCGCAGGAACGCCTCGTCGATCGACAGCATGTCGCCCGGGCGGAACTTCGCGTCGGAACAGGCGATCACCTGTCCCTCGCCGTTGACGAACAATCCGAAGGCGCCATGCTTGATCGCGCCGGTGCCGTCGCGCGGCAGCGCGTCCTTCAGCATGGCGGCGAATTGCGGCTCCGAGTCGAACACGATCGCGACGCCGCCGACCGCCTGCGGCCGTTCCGGCGAGCGGATCGCCGCCCCGTAGATGTAGGTCGGACGGTCCTGGTAGAGGGACGTCGGCACGAACGACGACACCGCGTATCCCTGCGTGTCCGCGAGCGACAGGATGCGGGTGATCCATTCATCGGTGAGCGATTTGCCGGCGAACTTCGCTTGCGCGTCATTGGACGTGGCGACGATCCGGCCGCCGCTGTCGAACACGATCAGGTTCGAGTAGACGGTATAGAGGCCGTTGATGGTGCGCAAAATCGCGCCGATCGTCTCGGCGTCCTCGCCGGAGCGCTGCTTGCGCGACAAGAACTCGATGAAGTCGGACGCCAGGGCCCACCACCGGCACTCGTTGGCGCGCTCGTAGAGATTGCGATCCATGATGTCGATCGCGAGCGCGGCGTGAAACTGGTTGTCGCGCAGCAGCGACGTCACGACGGTCTCGTGCAGATCTGCGATGGAGCTTTCGAAGACGTCCTTGGTGCGCGCGCCGGTCGAGCTGATTTCCTTAAGCAGGATCTTGGAGAAGGTCGCCGTCCCGGTTTCCGAGGAGGCGCCCTGTGAGACGTTGCCGTTCCAGACCGACCGGTTCAGCTCGCGTTGGATGAGCGCCGCCTTCGAGGGAATGTCGCGGATTTCCTCCGAAAACAGCGCGGAGGCGTGGATGATCCGCTTGAGCATATCGGTGTCGATGCTCGCGAGCATCTGCGACGCGTCCTTGTTGAAGGCGTGCGCGATCGGCACCAGGACGTGGCCATACCAGCCGGGGCCGCCATAGCCCTGATACGGCTGCGCGGCGCGGCTGGTGGCGATGTATTCCATCGCGCCGAACTTCACGATCCGGAATTCGGCATCGAGGATCGGCGTCAGCTTGGCGCCGATCGGTACATGGATCGGATCCGAGCTGGCGATGACGATGCCGGTGTCGTCCAGGATCGTGACGACCGTCCAATCGTCCGCATTGACGAGATTCGAGAAGATCAACTCCGCCTCGTTCTCGAAGCGGAAGCAGAGGCAGAGCACGCCGAGCGCCGCGCCGTCGGCGTCGGTGACGCGATAGGCATAGATCAGCGATCGCTTGCCGTCGCCGACCAGATCAGCCTCGCGGAAGGTCTCGACGTAGCCCGCCTTGGTCTCGATGGCGGCGCGGATCAGCGGGTCATCGCTCGCCGCGGTGGCGACCCGTTCGTCGAGCCGCGCCAGCACGTTGCCTTGCGGATCGAGCAGGATGATGTCGGAGTACACCGAATATTTACGGACGTATTCGCCGAATCGCTCGCGCAGCGCCGCGATCGCGGCGACGTGATCGCCGGCATCGCGGACATTGCGCAGAAAGGCGCGGATATCCTCGTCGCTCGAGAGGAAGCCGATATCGGCGGTGCGCTCGAACAGGTTCCTCACCAGGATGTTGATCGCGACCTGTGCCTTGGATCCGATCTCCTGCAGGCACTTCTTGAGCGCCTCGCGTCCGAGCTGGTTGAGCAGGCTGCCGGCCAGCTCGCCGAAGGCGCGGCGCGTGCCGCTCATGTCCGTTCCGGTGCCGGAGAGCTGACCGAGCAGGCTCAGGTTGTCCCAGACCGATTGCAGATGCTGGAGGACGCCGCCGTATTCCTCGGCCGAAGCCATGTGCGGAACGATGCGTTCCAAATCGGATTCGAGATCAATGCCTTTGAACTTAATCGTCATCGCCCCACCCGCGTAATCGCGGAAATGTAAGGTAAATTTGTTATTGAAGCGTTGATTCAGGCGGTGCGTTAAGGATTGGGAAACCGGCCGAACGCGGGCTGCGCGCGCTCTCGGATCGAATTCGTCATCCGCAGATCCAGGGCGCGCCGACGTCGTGCCTAAAAAGCAAAAGCCGCCCAAGGGGGGCGGCTTCGAGAGCTATCGCATTGTCGGTAGTTTGGATGGTGGAGCCAAGGGGAGTCGAACCCCTGACCTCTTGAATGCCATTCAAGCGCTCTCCCAACTGAGCTATGGCCCCACGCGGGACGCGGTGTCGGGAAAAATCGCGTCCGAACCTTGACGAATTGTACCGAGCCGATTGTACCGAGCCTGGATCATCGTGACCAGGATGGGTCCTGCGGCGGCCGGACTGGCACCTGGGTTCGGCGCCCGGCTTATCTCACGTCTCCTCCTCGTCGTCGACTTCGCCGATGATGTCGGTGACGTCCTCGTCGCCTTCCTCCTGCTCCTCGATGAACGTGGCGTCGTCCATGCCCTCGTCCTCGAGCTCGACGTCGTCCTCGGCCCCCTCGGCCGCCTCGCCCTCGCCGCCGGTCTTCTTGCCCTGGGCCTCTGCGTCCGCCTCCTCGAGCGAGACGAATTCGGCCTCCGCCGTCTCCGGCGCGACCACCTCCTCCTCGGGCGCGGCCGCGGCGCGGGCCGCGGCCACCGGCTCGGGCCGGCCCCGCGTGCTGACCGCCGCCAACGCCATGACGGTGTGGCACTTCGGGCAGACGATCGGATCCTTGTTCAGGTCGTAGAATTTCGCGCCGCAATTGCCGCAGAGGCGCTTGGTGCCGAGCTCGGGTTTGGCCACGGTCCGGGTCCCTTGGGGTCTGAAATGAGGTGCTTCACTTGGCGAGTCGCGCTGCCCCTGTCAATAGCGCCCGGAAGGCTTCTTCCGGGGCGCCCGGCACCGGTTCCCGGCCCGCGGGCACCATTATAGGGTCGCCGCGCTGGCCGCCCGCTTCGCTCGCCAGCGCGGCCCCGGGTCCGGCCGCGGATGACGCCCTTTCGACCCCGTGCTAGGACGGCGTTCTCCTTGAACTCAAGAGGTCGCCCGTGAGCCAAACCGCCCCGTCTCCGCTCGTTGCGCGCCGCTCCGGTGCGCTCAACGGCCGCGTGCAGGTGCCCGGCGACAAGTCGATCTCGCACCGCGCCCTCATTTTCGGGGCGCTTGCGGTCGGCGAGACCCGCATTTCCGGCCTGCTCGAGGGCGAGGACGTGATCAATACCGGCAAGGCCATGCGAGGCCTGGGCGCCGCGGTCGAGCGGGCTGGGGAGGGCGAGTGGCGCGTTCGTGGGGTTGGCGTCGGCGGCTTCCGCGCACCGGCGGCCGTGCTCGACTTCGGCAATTCCGCCACCGGTTGCCGCCTGGTCATGGGGGCGGTCGCGGGCTGCCCCATCACTGCGACCTTCGACGGCGACGCCAGCCTGCGCAAACGGCCGATGCGGCGCATTCTCGATCCGGTCGAGCTGATCGGCGCGCGTGCCGTAAGCGCGACCGAAGGCGGCCTCCTGCCCATCACGCTCGTCGGCGCGCGCGATCCGATGCCGATCGTCTATCGCACGCCGGTGCCGTCGGCGCAGATCAAGTCGGCGGTGCTGTTGGCGGGGCTTGCTGCGCCGGGCGAAACCGTCGTTGTCGAGGCCGAGGCAAGCCGCGACCACACCGAGCGGATGCTCAGCCATTTCGGTGCCGACATCCGCGTCGAATCCGAAGGCGCCGGCGGCCGCAAGATCACGTTGAAGGGTGAGCCGGAGCTGGTGCCGGCACCGGTCGTGGTGCCGGCGGATCCGTCCTCGGCCGCGTTCCCGATGGTCGCGGCCGTGATCGTGCCGGGCTCGGAGGTGATCCTGGCCGGCGTGATGACCAACCCGCTGCGCACCGGGCTGATCACCACGCTGCGGGAGATGGGCGCCGACATCGAAGCACTCGCGACCAAGAGCGACGTCAGCGAGGAGATGGCGGATTTGCGCGTGCGGGCCTCGGCGCTGCGCGGCGTCGAGGTGCCGGCGGGGCGCGCGCCGTCGATGATCGACGAATATCCGGTGCTGGCGGTGGCCGCGAGCTTCGCCGAGGGCACGACCGTCATGCGCGGGCTTGCCGAGCTGCGGGTGAAGGAATCCGACCGCCTCGCCGCGGTCGCGGACGGGCTGCGCGCGAACGGGGTCGAGGCCGAGATCGCGGGCGATGACCTGATCGTGCACGGCAAGGGCCGGGCATTGGGCGGCGGCACGGTCGCCACCCATATGGATCACCGTATCGCCATGGCGTTCCTGGTGATGGGGTTCGCCAGCGAGAAACCGATCGGCATCGATGACGCCTCCTTCATCGCGACCAGCTTTCCCGGCTACGTGCCGATGATGCGCGGCCTGGGCGGCGAACTTTCATGATCATCGCCATCGACGGGCCGGCGGCGTCCGGCAAGGGAACGCTCGGCAAGCGGCTCGCCGCCCACTACGGCCTGCGACATCTCGATACCGGCCTGATCTACCGGGCGGTGGCGAAGGCACTGCTCGACGCTGGGCATTCGCCCGGCAATCGCGCGCGAGCGGTGGCGGCCGCCGAGGCGATCGACCCCACGCGCTTCGATGAGCCGGCGCTCAAGACCCAGGCGGTCGGCGAGGCGGCGTCGCTGGTCTCGGCGGTGCCCGAGGTGCGCGGCGCACTGGTCGCGTTCCAGCGTAGGTTCGGGCGCACGGCGCCCGGCGCCGTGGTGGACGGCCGCGACATCGGGACGGTCATCTTCCCCGACGCCGACGTGAAAATCTTCGTGACTGCAACCGCCGAGGTGCGGGCCGGACGCCGCGCGGCCGAGCTGCAGGCCGCCGGGGCGGCGGTGAACGTCGCGGATGTACTGGCCGATATCCTGCGGCGGGACGAGCGCGATACGACCAGGGCGACCGCCCCCCTGAAGCCCGCGGAAGATGCACACTTGCTCGACACCACGCATTTGGATATAGACGCCGCATTCCGGGCCGCCATCGACATTGTCGAAGCCGTCCGAGCAGGCCGGGTCCGCGGCTGACCGCGTTCCCGTATTGGAGGATGAGCCTGCTCCGACCCGCTTCTTTGATGGTGCGCCGGACCTGAATCATCGTTTCGAGCGCTCGGTCGTCGGGCCGCCATCCTTTGGCGTTTCCGGAAGGTCCCGCGGGGCCTTCGGTCCCCGCGCGCGAAACGCCGTCAAAACAGACCCCAACCGTTATCGAGGAGAGTTCATGGCCACCGCCAGTTCCGCTACGCCGTCGCGCGAAGATTTCGCGAAAATGCTCGAAGAGTCCTTCACCCAGGGCAGTCCACAGGAAGGGGCTGTCGTCAAAGGGATCGTGGTCGGGATCGAGAAGGACCTCGCCGTCATCGACGTCGGCGCCAAGACCGAGGGGCGGGTGGCGTTGCGCGAATTTTCCGGACCGGGCCGGCAGTCGGACATCAAGGTGGGCGACACCGTCGAGGTCTATCTCGAGCGGGTGGAGAACGCGCTGGGTGAGGCGGTCCTGTCCAGGGACAAGGCGCGCCGCGAGGAGAGCTGGGGCAAGCTGGAGAAGGCCTTCAACGGCAACGAGAAGGTCCAAGGCGTCATCTTCAATCAGGTCAAGGGCGGCTTCACCGTCGATCTCGACGGCGCGGTGGCCTTCCTGCCGCGCTCGCAAGTGGACATTCGCCCGATCCGCGACGTGTCGCCGCTGATGAACCAGCCGCAGCCGTTCCAGATCCTGAAGATGGATCGCCGGCGCGGCAACATCGTGGTGTCGCGCCGCACCGTGCTGGAAGAGACCCGCGCCGAGCAACGCCAGGAGCTGGTGCAGAACCTCGAGGAGGGCCAGGTCATCGACGGCGTGGTCAAGAACATCACCGACTACGGTGCGTTCGTCGATCTCGGCGGCATCGACGGGCTGCTGCACGTCACCGATATCGCGTGGCGGCGCGTCAACCATCCGACCGAGGTGCTCAATATCGGCCAGCAGGTGAAGGTCAAGATCATCAAGATCAACCATGAGACCCACCGCATCTCGCTCGGCATGAAGCAATTGCAAGATGACCCGTGGCAGGGCATCGAGGCGAAGTATCCGGTGGGCGCGCGCTACAAGGGACGCGTCACCAACATCACGGACTACGGCGCCTTCGTGGAGCTCGAGCCCGGCATCGAGGGCCTCATCCACGTCTCCGAGATGTCGTGGACCAAGAAGAACGTGCATCCCGGCAAGATCGTCTCCACCTCGCAGGAGGTGGACGTGCAGATCCTCGAGGTCGATCCGGTCAAGCGCCGCATCTCGCTCGGCCTCAAGCAGACCATGCGCAATCCGTGGGAGGTGTTCGTCGAGAAGTATCCGCCCGGCACGCTGATCGAGGGTGAGGTCAAGAACAAGACCGAGTTCGGGCTGTTCCTGGGCCTCGACGGCGACGTCGACGGCATGGTGCATCTCTCCGACCTCGACTGGAAGCGGCCGGGCGAGCAGGTGATCGAGGAGTACAAGAAGGGCGACAAGGTCCAGGCCAAGGTGCTCGACGTCGACGTGGAGAAGGAACGCATCTCGCTCGGCATCAAGCAGCTCGAAGGCGATCCGATGGACACCGCGGGCGACCTCAAGAAGGGCTCGGTGGTGACCTGCGAGGTGACCGAGGTGAAGGAGGCCGGTATCGACGTGAAGATCGTCGGCAGCGACCTCACCACCTTCATCAAGCGCTCGGAGCTCGCGCGCGATCGCGGCGAGCAGCGGCCGGAGCGTTTCGCGGTCGGCCAGAAGGTCGACGCCCGCATCATCCAGTTCGACCGCCGCGCCCACAAGGTGCAGGTCTCGATCAAGGCGCTCGAGGTGGCCGAGGAGAAGGAGGCGATCGCCCAGTACGGCTCCTCCGATTCCGGCGCGACGCTCGGCGACATTCTCGGTACCGCGCTCAAGCGTGCGACCGAAAAGCCCGCGGATAAAAAGGAAGACTAAAAACCAAGGGGATCAGCGATGTCGCTTGACGCCGATACGATCGTCGATCGCCGCCGGATGCGGCGCAAGCTCACCTTCTGGCGCGTCCTGGCGGTTATCGTCGCGATCTGTGCGGTGGTGGCGGTCGGGGCCGCGCTGCGTGCCCCCGGCACTGCGGTGCTAACCGGCTCACCCGCCGGCTCGATCGCGCGGGTGAGCATCACCGGCCTCATCCGCAGCGACCAGACGCGGGTCGAGGCGCTGGAGCGGCTGGGGAAATCGTCCGCGAAGGCGGTGATCGTGCACATCAACAGCCCCGGCGGCACCACGTCCGGGTCCGAGCAGCTGTTCGATTCGCTCAAGCGGCTGAAGGAGCAGAAGCCGCTGGTCGTCGTGGTCGACGGGCTCGCGGCATCGGGCGGCTACATCACCGCGCTTGCCGCTGATCATATCATCGCGCTGGAGACGTCGCTCGTCGGCTCGATCGGCGTGCTGTTCCAGTATCCCAACGTCACCGATCTCATGAAGACGCTCGGCATCAAGGTCGAGGAGATCAAGTCGTCGCCGCTCAAGGCGGCGCCCAACGGCTTCGAGCCTACCTCGCCCGAGGCGCGCGCGGCGATCGAGTCGATCGTCTCGGATTCCTACACCTGGTTTCGCGACCTGGTGAAGGCGCGCCGGCAGCTCGACGACGCTGCCCTGGAGAAGGTAGCTGACGGCCGCGTCTTCACCGGCCGCCAGGGCGTGGCGCTCAAGCTCGTTGACGAGCTCGGCGATGAGAGGACCGCGCTGGCGTGGCTGGCGAAGGAAAAAGGCATCGATGCGAAGACGCCGGTCCGCGACTATCCGCTGCGCGACCGGTTCAGCGACCTGCCGTTCCTGCATACCGCCGTCATCGCGGCCCTTGATGCCGTGGGGCTGAGCTCGTTTGCGCGTCGCCTGGAGGAATGGGGTGCGGTGCAGGCGATGGAGCGGCTCAACCTTGACGGTCTGCTGGCGCTTTGGCACCCTCCGGCCGCGAACTAGCGCGGTTTCGCGGCAAAGCAGAAAACGCGTCTGTGCAATGAGCTAGAGCGCATTTCTGATTCCAAGAGAGCGGAAACCTCTCTAGAGTGCGGATTCTCCACTAGTGCCGCGAACCCGAAGTTCGCACGATTTCGCGGCAAGTGCGTTTGCGAACTTCGGGTTCAAAAGCGGCACTAGAATCATAGAGTTGCTAGTGTCCCTTGATTCCGAAGTTCGCATCCGAACGCGCTGCAAAGTCGTGCGAACTTCGGAATCGGGACACTAGATCAGGGACGGCAGCAGCCATGATCAAATCCGAGCTCGTACAGCGCATCTCGTCGCAGAACCCGCATCTTTACCAGCGCGACGTGGAGAACATCGTCAACGCCATTCTCGGCGAGATCATCACCGCGATGGCGCGCGGCGACCGCGTCGAGTTGCGCGGCTTCGGCGCCTTCTCCGTCAAGAACCGTCCGGCTCGCACCGGCCGCAATCCGCGTACCGGCGCCCACGTGTCGGTGGAGAAGAAGTCCGTGCCGTTCTTCAAGACCGGCAAGGAAATGCGCGAACGGCTCAATCGTCCGATAGCCTGAGGCTCATGATTCGCAAGTTCGTCACGGCGCTGATCCTGGTGCCACTCGCAATCGTCGTCATCGCCTTCGCGGTGGCGAACCGCCAAAACGTTGTCGTCTCTTTCGATCCTTTCGACCAGGCGAATCCTGCTTTCGCCCGGCCGGTGCCGCTTTACGCTCTGGTGCTGGTGCTCGTCATCGGCGGCGTGGTGATCGGCGGCGTTGCCGCCTGGCTCAGGCAGGGCAAGTGGCGCCGGGCCGCGCGGCTCGCTCAGGGCGAAGCGCGCGAGCTGCGTGCCGAGCTCGACCGCCTCAAGCGGAGCACGGGAATGGGCGGGCTCGCGGCCCAGCCGCGGCCGACCGACCTCGTGCCGCGACTCACCATCCCGCCGCCGGCGGCGTGAGCCGGCGCCGCTAAGTCTCCTTTTCAATCAAGCAGTTAGATGCGCACCGGCGGATGGTGATTTGGCCTGTTCGTGCTATAAGGGGCGCATCGGTGGCGACATCGCCGACGATGTCGCGGCGATCGGGCCATCTGCGCTCGGCGTCGCGCCCGAAGCACTCATCGAACAGCTCACGTGAACATGGCTCTGCTCGTCAAAATCTGCGGCCTGAAGACCCCTGAGGCACTCGACGCGGCGCTCGATGCCGGCGCCGACATGGTCGGCTTCGTCTTCTTTCCGCCGTCCCCGCGCCATCTCGGCCTCGAGGCTGCGCGTGCACTCGCGGGGCGGGTACGGGGCAGGGCGCTCAAGGTCGCGCTCTCGGTCGACGCCAACGACGAGCAGGTCGCCTCGATCATCGAGGCGATCAAGCCGGACATGCTGCAGCTGCACGGCCGAGAGACTCCGGACCGCGTGGTGGTGGTGCGCACCCGCTTCGGTCTGCCGGTCATGAAAGCCCTGCCGATCGCCGAGCGGGTGGACCTTTCCCCGATCCGGCTCTACGACAAGCTGGCGGAGCGGCTGCTGTTCGATGCCCGCGCGCCGCGCGACGCCACGCGGCCGGGCGGGCTGGGCAAGAGCTTCGACTGGCGGCTCCTCGAAAATCTTAAGCTCGACGTCCCGTTCATGCTCTCTGGCGGACTCGATGCCGACAATGTCGAGGAAGCATTACGGATTACTGCGGCGGACGGCGTCGACGTCTCCTCCGGCGTCGAACGTGCGCCGGGCGTGAAAGATGTGGAGAAGATCCATGCCTTCGTTGAGGCGGCGCGCAATGCCGCCGAGAGGCTCGGCGGCGCGCGGAAAGCGGTGAGCGGCGCATGAACGTACAGCAACCGAATTCGTTTCGCACCGGACCCGACGAGCGCGGGCATTTCGGTCTCTACGGCGGACGTTTCGTCGCCGAAACGCTGATGCCGCTCATTCTCGATCTCGAGAAGGCTTACGCCGAGGCGAAGAACGACCCGCGCTTCCAGAAGGAGATGGACGGCTATCTCAGAGACTACGTCGGCCGGCCGTCGCCGCTCTATTTCGCCGAGCGCCTGACCGAGCATCTTGGCGGCGCCAAGATCTATCTCAAGCGCGAGGACCTCAACCATACCGGCGCGCACAAGGTGAACAACGTGCTCGGCCAGATTCTGCTGGCGCGCCGCATGGGCAAGCCGCGGGTCATCGCCGAGACCGGCGCCGGCATGCACGGAGTGGCGACCGCCACCATGTGCGCGAAGTTCGGGCTCGAATGCATCGTCTATATGGGCACGGTCGACGTCGAGCGGCAGAAGCCGAACGTGCTGCGCATGAAGGCGCTGGGCGCCGAGGTGCGCCCGGTCGTATCGGGCTCGCAGACGCTCAAGGACGCTATGAACGAGGCGCTACGCGACTGGGTCACCAACGTCGCGAACACGTTCTATTGCATCGGCACCGTCGCCGGGCCGCACCCCTATCCGATGATGGTGCGCGACTTCCAATGCATCATCGGCAACGAGACACGCGCGCAGATGCTGGCGGCCGAGGGCCGGCTGCCGGATTCGCTGATCGCCTGCATCGGCGGCGGCTCGAACGCGATGGGCTTGTTCCATCCGTTTCTCGACGAGACCCAGATCGAAATCTACGGGGTCGAGGCGGCCGGCCACGGTATCTCGAGCGGCAAGCACGCCGCGTCGATCGCCGGTGGGCGGCCTGGGGTGTTGCACGGCAACCGCACCTATCTGCTGATGGACGCCGATGGGCAGATCAACGAGGCGCACTCGATCTCCGCCGGCCTCGACTATCCGGGCATCGGCCCCGAGCACGCCTGGCTCAACGACCTCGGGCGGGTGAAATTCCTGTCGGCCACCGACGACGAGGCGCTGGCAGCCTTCCAGCTCTGCTCGCGGCTCGAAGGCATCATCCCGGCGCTTGAGCCGGCACACGCGCTGGCGCGCGTGATGGATATCGCGCCGAAGAAGCCGCGCGATCACCTGATGGTGATCAATCTCTCGGGACGCGGCGATAAGGACCTGGCCAGCGTGGCGGACCACCTGGAGCGTCGCGGGAGCGGCAAATGGTGATCAGCCGGCAGCAGGTCATCGGCTGGATTCTGATCGTCGTGTCGGTGGCTTATATCGCATACTTCCTGCGCGTGCGCCTGTTCGACGCCGGCCCGATCATCGAGAGGAAGGAATGGGTGCAGTTCATCGGGTCGTTCGTGACGCTGATGCTGGGCACCATCAATGTGCGCATGGCCGCGATGCGGTTGCAGAGACGCAAAGGTTTGCCAAAGTAACCATCGAGCAGCAGAGCTCAATGACCACACGCATCGATCATCGTTTCACCGAGCTGAAGGCGGCCGGCCGCGCTGCGTTGGTGACGTTCCTCACCGCCGGCGATCCCGATCCGGAAACCTCGCTCGCGATCCTGCGCGCCTTGCCCAAGGCCGGCGCCGACGTGGTCGAGCTCGGCATGCCGTTCACCGATCCGATGGCCGACGGCCCGGCCATCCAGATGTCGTCGCAGCGCGCGCTCAAGGCCGGCCAGACCCTGAAGACGACGCTCGACATGGTACGCGAGTTTCGCAAAGCGGACAGTGCGACCCCGATCGTGCTGATGGGTTACTACAATCCCATCTACATCTATGGCGTCGAGCGCTTTCTCGCCGATGCCAAGTCCGCCGGGGTCGACGGGCTCATCGTGGTGGACCTGCCGCCGGAGGAGGACGAGGAGCTATGCCTGCCTGCGCTCGCGGCCGGGCTCAACTTCATCCGCCTCGCCACCCCCACGACCGACGACAAGCGCCTGCCGGCGGTGCTCGCCAACACCTCGGGCTTCGTCTACTACGTCTCCATCACCGGCATCACCGGCGCGGCGACACCCGATCCCGGCAAGGTCAGCGGCGCGGTGACACGCATCAAGCGCCATACCAAGCTGCCGGTGGCGGTCGGTTTCGGCGTGCGCACCGCCGAGCAGGCGGCGTCGATTGCATCCGGTGCCGACGGCGTCGTCGTCGGCTCGGCGCTGGTGAGCGCGCTCAAGGCGAGCCTCGACAGGGACGACAAGGCCACCGCGAAGACGGTCGATGCGGTCACGGGCCTGGTCGCCGAGTTGGCGAGGGGCGTGCGCGGAGCTCGCGCAGGCAAGTCTACGCAGTCGGCGCAAGCTTGACTGCGCGTCGCCACGGAATAGATAGCAAGATCCGGGAGGCGCGGCTTCGCGGCAGGTGCTAAGGTAGCCGCATCATGACGGCATATGATTTTACGCTTTTCGAAACGGCAATCGGTCGCTGCGGCATCGCCTGGGGTGCGTGCGGCGTGGTCGGCTTGCAGCTGCCGGAAAAAAACGATCGCGAGACGCGCGCGTGCTTGCTCCGCAAATGTCCAGACAACGCCCGTGAAGCTTCGCCGCCGCCGGATGTGCAGCGGGTGATCGGCGATATCGTCGCGCTCCTGCAAGGCGAAACGATCGACCTCTCCGGTGTCGTGCTCGATATGGCCCGGGTGCCGGACTTTGAGCGCCGTGTCTACGACATCGCGCGAACCATCCCGCCTGGGGCGACGCTGACCTATGGCGAGATCGCGACGCGGCTCGGCGACCGCGGCTTGGCGCGCGACGTGGGGCAGGCGCTCGGACGAAACCCGTTCCCGATCGTCGTGCCGTGCCATCGCGTGCTGGCGGCCGGCGGCAAGGCGGGCGGCTTCTCAGCCACCGGCGGCCTCACCACGAAGCTGCGCATGCTCACCATCGAGCGCGCGCGCACCAGCGAAACTCCGACGTTGTTCGACGGCGACGCCACGTTCGGCTTTGCGCTCGAGCCGAGGCGGCGCGCACGCTGAAGCGACCGTCGTCGCAGTTGCCGGGGGCGCGCCGGCAATCCATATATGTGGGCGAGAGGACAGGACCATGAATTGGATTTCCAACGTCGTCCGGCCGAAAATCCGCAGCTATTTCTCGCGCCGCGAGACGCCGGAAAATCTCTGGATCAAATGCCCGGAGACCGGGCAGCTCGTGTTCTACAAGGACGTCGAGGCGAACCAGTTCGTCATCCCCGGCTCCAACTATCACATGCGCATGGGGGCGACGGCGCGGCTCAAGTCGATCTTCGACAACGAGACGTGGTTCGACGTGGCGATCCCGGAGGTGACGCTCGATCCGCTCAAGTTCCGCGACGAGCGGCGTTACACCGACCGCCTCAAGGATGCGCGCGCCAAGACCGGCACCAACGATGCCATCAAGCTCGGCTACGGCAAGCTCGAGGGGCTGCCGGTTGTGATCGGCGTGCAGGATTTCGATTTCATGGGCGGCTCGCTCGGAATGGCGGCCGGAGAGGCCGTCATCAAGGGCCTGGAGACCTCGGTCGACAAGGGAACACCCTTCATCATGTTCGCGGCGTCGGGTGGTGCGCGCATGCAGGAGGGGATTCTCGCGCTGATGCAACTGCCGCGCACGACGGTCGCGGTGCAGATGCTGCGCGAGGCGCGCAAACCCTACATCGTCGTGCTCACCAATCCGACCACCGGCGGCGTGACGGCCTCCTATGCCATGCTTGGGGACGTCCATATCGCCGAGCCCGGAGCGCTCATCGGTTTCGCCGGGCCGCGCGTCATCGAGCAGACCATCCGCGAGAAGCTGCCGGACGGCTTTCAGCGTGCGGAATATCTCAAGGCCCACGGCATGGTGGATATGGTGGTTCCGCGCCAGGAGCTGCGGCCGACGCTCGCCAATCTCTGCCGGCTGCTCACCAAGGCCCATCCGAAGGTCCCGACCGAGACCTTGCCGGTCCCCATGACCGAATGATTGCCCGCGCAATCCTGCCGCATTGCTCGCGCAGCACGTCCGTCCGGCGCCCCGCATAGGCGCAGAGCGCGCAATTCAGTATCCTTGGAACGAGAGAGCGCGGATTGGCGTTCGGGGCTCAGACCTGCAAGATTCATGTCCTCCATTGATTCCATCGTCGCGCGGCTCACGGCGCTGCATCCCAAGCTGATCGATCTTTCGCTCGATCGGATGTGGCGCATTCTCGGGGCGCTCGGCCATCCGCAGCGCCGGCTGCCGCCGGTGATCCATGTCGCCGGTACCAACGGCAAGGGTTCCACCATCGCCTTCATGCGCGCGATCCTGGAGGCGGCGGGCCTCTCCGTGCACGTCTATACCTCGCCCCATCTCGTGCGCTTCAACGAGCGTTTTCGCCTCGGCGCAAAAGGCGAGGGACACCTCGCCTCGGACGAGGAGCTCGGTGAGGCGCTCGCCGAATGCGAGCGCGCCAATGCGGGCGCGCCCATCACGGTATTTGAGATCACCACTGCGGCCGGGTTCGTTCTGTTCGCCCGCTATCCCGCGGACGTGCTGCTGCTCGAGGTCGGTCTGGGTGGGCGGCTCGACGCGACCAACGTCATCGAGCGGCCGCTGGCCAGCGTGATCACGCCGGTGTCGTTCGACCATGCCGAGCATCTCGGCGACACCATCGGCAAAATCGCGGTCGAGAAGGCCGGCATCCTCAAGTCGGAGACGCCTGCCATCATCGCGGCGCAGCCGCGCGAAGCGTTGATGGCGATCGAACGCCAGGCGCAACGCGTCAAGGCGCCGATTCGCATCGCCGGCGAGGACTGGACCGCGACCGAGGAGCGTGGACGGCTGGTCTATCAGGACGACGACGGCCTGCTCGATTTGCCCGCGCCCAAGCTCTACGGCCGTCATCAGTTCGAGAATGCAGGCGTCGCCATCGCCGCCTTGCGCGCCGTGGATGCGCTGAAAATTCCTTCGAGTTCCTACGAGGCCGGCATCGCCAGGGCCGATTGGCCGGCCCGCATGCAGCGGCTGTCGCATGGGCCGGTTGCTGCGCTCGCACCGGCGGGCAGCGAACTTTGGCTCGATGGCGGTCACAATGTGGACGGCGGGCGCGCCATCGCCAATGCGCTGGCCGACCTGGAGGAGCGGGTCTCGCGCCCGCTGGTGCTCGTGGTCGGCATGCTCGCGACCAAGGACTGCGAGAGCTTTCTGGGGAATTTCACCGGGCTCGCGCGCCGCATCGTGGCGATGCCGATCCCACATCAGGAGAAGAGCCTGTCCGGCAACGCAATCGCCGACATCGCCCGCACCGTGGGCATCCCGGCGCAGGCCAGCGAGAGCCTCGAAGCCGCGCTCGCCGCGATCGCTCACTTCGACCTCGATCCGCCGCCGCGGATCCTGATCACCGGTTCGCTCTATCTCGCGGGCCACGTGCTTGATGCCAACCGCACGCTGCCGACCTGACGCATTTTTCAGGAATGCGACGAGCGCAAGAACGCAAAAACGCCCGGCCTTGCGACCGGGCGTCGTAGGAGAGGTCAGCTACCGAAGCGTCACACCGCGGTGGTGATCCACTGCTCCAGCTTCTGCTTCGGCGCGGCGCCGATCTGGCGCGATGCCATCTGACCGTCCTTGAAGATCATCAGCGTTGGGATCGACTGGATGCCGTACTTCGCCGCGGTGTGCGGATTCTCGTCGACATTGAGCTTGACGATCTTCACCTTCTCGCCGAGCGAGCCTGAGATCTCCTCGAGCGCGGGCGCGATCATGCGGCAGGGGCCGCACCATTCCGCCCAGAAGTCCACCACGACCGGGCCGGTCGCCTTCAACACCTCGGATTCGAAAGTGGTGTCCGAAACCTTGCCAACGGCCATAGCGAATACCTCGTTATCCTGAGAGCAGAGGCGAAGCGCCTCATGTGGGACGGTCAACGTATGAACGAGCCCGCAAAGCGTCAAGGCGGCTTCACGGGGAGGTGACGGTGGTCAGCGCATCGTCCAGCATTACGGCGGAAAGTTCCATCAAATCAGGTACATCAGTCCAGACCAGGGCGGCACGAACGGTCTTGTCCGGATAGAGTTGCCGCAGCACTGCCCGGTAGAGGGCAAGCTGGGTCACATAGGCCTGCGGCACCTCGGCGCTGAGTCGGGGTGAACCAGAAGGGCGTTCACGCCCGTCTTCACGGGCTATGCGATTGGTCTTGTAGTCGGCGATCAGCACCGAATCGGCGGTCACGGCGAGGCGGTCCACCACGCCGGAAACCGGGCGGCCATTGTAGCGGCCGACGAGCGGCACCTCGGCCCGGCTGCCCGGCAGGAACAAATCGGAGAAACGCGGATCGTCCAGCACGCGGCCGATCTCTCCGATCATGGCCTCGCGCTCCTCGGGGCTGAATGTCTTGCCGTTACGTGCAAGATGACGCCGGGCGGCCCCGGCGCGCGCCTCGCGCGGAATGTCGGGCAGCGCCTGCAGCAGCCGGTGCAGCAGCACGCCGCGCGTCTTCGCCTTCTCGCGCTCGGTCCGGTTGCCGGCGCCGCTTGCGCGCACTGGGACTTCTTCGTCATGGGCGCGTGACGGCGACAGTGGCTGAACTGGCGGCGGGTCCGCCGGCGCATCGTGCCCGAGCCAGCCGGGCACGGCATCTGCCGACGCTGATGCATCGGGATCTTCGGCCGTGCCCCTTTGGTTAGCGGGAGCCGAAACCTTGCGATAGCGCAACACGATGCCTTCGCCGTCGTCGGCCGGCTCCTCGACCGAGACCGGTCGCAATGCATTGGACACCAGATTCCACCAGCAATCCTGATGCGGCTTGCGGGCGCCCTCCGCCCCACAGACGATGAGCCGGTCGATGGCGCGCGTCATTGCGACGTAGAGCAATCGTCGATGCTCGTCCTCGGCCTCGCCCCGCGCCCGGTCGCGCGCGGCGGCAACCACGGCGACGTCCGTCGCCTTGGCACGGGCCCAGATGAAGCGATCGGGACCGCCTGGCGGCGCGCCGTCGTCGGCGAGGGTGATGAGCTTCGGCTGGCGCTGAACCGGTCCGGCTGGCTCGGTGGTGGTGTCGGCGAGGATGACGATCGGGGCTTCTAGTCCTTTGGCGCCGTGCACCGTCATGACCCGCACCTCCTGGCGGGTGATCTCCATGTCGCGTTTCACGTTGGTCTGCGCCGCACGCAGCCAGGCGATGAAGCCTTGCAGCGAGGGCGTCTCCCGCCGCTCGTAGTCGAGGGCGAGATTGAGAAACTCGTCGAGGGCGTCGTCGACCTCGGGGCCGAGCCGCGCCAGGAAGCGCTGGCGGCCGCGTTCGGCACCAAGCACGCGCGCATAGAACGCGAATGGCGGTTGCCGCATCGATGCCGCGAAGCGCTCGAGCGCGGCGTCCGCGTCGGCGAAGCGCTTGTCCGTCTGCGCCTTGGCGCGCAAGGCCGCGCGCAGCGATCCCTTGCGTTGCCAGGCGATCTGCAAGAGGTCGTCGTCGTCGAGGCCGAGCAGCGGCGACTTGAGCACCGTCGCGAGCGCGAGATCGTCGTCGGGCAGCAGCAGCGCATCCGCGAGCACCATCAGGTCCATGACCGCGATGTGTTCGGTCAGCACCAGCCGGTCCGCCCCGGCGACGGCGATCCGGTGGCTCTTCAGCGCGCGGATGATCCCCTCGAACAGCGGCCCGCGCTGCCGCACCAGGACCAATACGTCGCCGGCTCCGACACCTTGCCCGGTCCAGCGCTTGACGTTGCGGGCGATCTTATTCGCCAGCTGCAGCTGCGGGCTCCTCTCGGTCAGGTCGTCGAAGGGGGCGTCCCAGGCCTCGATCTCGCGTTTGGGGTCAGGCTTGACCGTGTCCCAGACCTCGACCAGGCCAGGCGTCGCATCCGGCAGTGCTTCATGGACGGTTTTTACGTTGTCGGCGGAGAGTCCATTGAACGCTTCCGGCCGCGCGAACACGGTGTCGACGGCTCCCAGCACGTTGGGGCCGGAGCGAAAGGAGTGGCGGAACTGCACATATTGCAGCTCCTGTTCGATACCCCGGCAGAGTGTCGCGAAGGCGCGGCGCATTCCGTCGAACTCGCGCGGCGCCGCGCCCTGGAACGAGAAGATCGATTGCTTCTCGTCACCGACAGCGAAGATCGTTCGATTGACGAGACGCGCGCCTGCCCCAGCGAAGAATTCGTTCGTCAGCAGCCGGACGATCTGCCACTGCTTGGGGCTCGTATCCTGTGCCTCGTCGATCAGCACGTGGTCGATGCCCTGATCGAGCTTGTAGTGCACCCAGGCCGCGCGATCCTCGCCCAGCAGGACCAGGGCCTTGTCGATGAGATCGTCGTAGTCGAGCAACCCGCGCCGCTCCTTTGCCGCCTGGTAGCGTGAGATCACCGCATCGGCGATGGTGAGTAGCGCCGCGGTGCGGTCGCGGCACGCGACGGCTTTGCGGCGCTCGATCAACGCCAGCATGCGCGGCCGCTCCTCGTCGAGGCGCTTCGCGAGGGCGGGTTCGGCGGCCTCCGTCGCCTTGGTGATCAGCCGCTGGCGCGGCTCGGACGTGCTGTTGAGAAAAACCCTTATGTAGTTCTCGGCGCGCTCCGACGCCGTGGCGGCGAGCGCCTCCAGCAGCCGGTCCGCCTGTTCACGATCGTTCTTCGAGCCTTGCTGCAGCGTCGCGGCCGCGGCCGCCCATGCGGACGACGGCAGAAACGGGCCCTCCACCATCTCCTGCTCGACCTGCTCGATCGTGTCTTCGCCTGCGATGCAGAGCGTGCCGCAAAGGCCGGCGACGACCGCCTCCATGCTGCCGCCGTGATCGAGCCATTTCCGCACGATGTCGCGCTTGCGGATCGCTTCGCCGACCACCTCCTTGAAGGTCCGGTCGGCGACCTCGGCGGTGGCCACGGCCAGCGCCCGCCGGAGCGCACCCTCCGGCTCGCGGGCGGCATCGAGGAACACGCCGAGGCTGATATCAGCGAGAAGCTGCGATTCCGATGTTTCGTCGAGCACGTCGAAGCGCGCCGCGACATTGGCCTCGAACGGGAACTGGTGCAGCACGCGTGTGCAGAAGGCGTGGATGGTCTGCACCTTCAAGCCACCCGGCGTCTCCAGCGCCACGGCGAACAGCCGCCGTGCGCGTGCGCGCCGTGTCGCATCCGGCGCGAGGTCGGCAACCTTGCGGATCGCCGCATCGAGCGCGGCGTCATCGAACGCGGTCCATTCCCGCAACGTCTTGAACACGCGGTTCGCCATGTTGGCGGCGGCCGCCTTGGTGAAGGTGATGCAGAGGATCTTCGCGGGGTCGACGCCTTCGAGGAGCAGTCGGATCACACGCTGGGCAAGGACATGGGTCTTGCCGGCGCCTGCATTGGCGGTGACCCAGGCCGAGACGGCGGGGTCCGACGCGTCGATCTGCACGCGCCGTACGGCCTCCGGAATGATGCGGGGAGCGTTCATTCTCCGCCTCCCGCGATCTCATCTTCATCGGTGCCCACCGACCATTCCTTGACCCGGGCGAGGTGGTCGTAGGTGCCGTAGCGGCTCTTCCACATTGACAGCACCAGCGGGAGATAGGCCTGTTGCTCGTCCTCGAACCGCGTTGCCACCGCCTTAAGCTTTTCCAGCGCGCGCTCGGCGTGAGCATTGGCGTCGCCGTCCTTGAACTCGATCAGCCTGCCCTCGCCCGCGGGTCTGCCGCCCTTGAGCAAAACGTAAACGAGCTCGTCCACGGAGGCGCCGGGGGCGATGCCGGGAAAGCCGCCGTTGCGCAGGATCGCGGCTTCGAGGGTGAGCTGTGGCGAGATGCCGATGCGCACCTGCTTCTCGGTCGGCACCGACCCGGTCTTGTAGTCGAGAATGGCGTAGCGGCCTGCTGCCACCTGCTCGATTCGGTCGGCGCGGCAGCGCAGCGTGAACACCCGGTCGCCGACTGGAATCTCGATCCTGCCGGAAACCTCGGCGGTGAGCGTTGCAATCTTGCTGCGCCGTGTCGTCTCCCAGCTCGCGAACCAGTCGGCGATGCGGCGGAAGCGCGGCCACCACAGCGCGCGCGCCTCGGGATAGTCCTCGAGTGTGGCGAAGTGTCGGGCGCCGATCTCGATCAGGGCGCCAGCGGGATCGGCAGGCAGCGCCGCCGCGAACGTCCTGGTGAACTCGCTCAACGTGCCGTGAATGACGGTGCCGCGGTCGGCCGCGCCCGGGGCCAAGTCCACCGGTTCGAGCTCGCGCAGGCCGAGGATGTACCTGGCGTAGATGGTGTAGGGATCGCGCAGCCAGCTCTCGATATCGGTGACGGACAGCGCCGTCGGTCGCGCGGCGCGCGGCGGCTTGGGCGCCGGCTTCTCGATCCGCCTGGGCTCGGCGGCGTGGTCGAGCGTGCGGCCCCAGGCGAGGTAGCGCGCACCATGGTTGCAGGCACGCTTCCAGCGTTCCTCGCCGGCGACCGCGGCGAGCCGCTGCACGAACCGCGATGTCACGGTCGGGGCACCGCCGAGCTTGGCCGGGTAGGCGAGGATCACCTCATCGGCGCCGAGCGCCTGTGCGAAGTCATGGGCGGAGAGCGAAATACGCCGCTCCGGCGGATCGAGGCCGAGTGCGTGGCGCATGGGACGGCTGAGCCACGGGTCCGACCGGGTCTCCGGCGGCCATACGCCCTCCACCAGCGAGCCCAGCACGACGCGGTCGACATGCTGCAGCCGGGCCTCGAGCAGACCGTAGATGAGTACGCGCACGCCCGGGTGCTCCGGTCGCCGTACCACGCGGTCGGAAATCGCGGTCTTGAACAGCTCGGCATAGTCACCGGGCCCGACGACCAAGTCGCCGGCGTTGTCGGCGATGTCGTCGAATGCGGCGAGGAGTTCGGTACCGTCGTCGCCGGTGAAGGCCGCGGCGGCACCGGTCTCGTTGCGGCTCAAGATGGCGATGACATCGCGATGCCGAGCGGCAAACATGCTGAAAGGCTGCGGCGCGCGTGCCGCAGCTTCGAGCGGCGCAAGCGCGGCGGCGAGTTCATCGGCCAGCGCGGCTGCCGCCTCCAGCTCTGCCTCGCCGAGGCGGGCGCGCGGTTCCGACGGATGCAGGTCGGACGGCTCTCCGCGCCGAAGCTTCGCAAGGTCAGCGCGGAAGGTCGCGAGCGCGCGAACGACACCCGCCGTGCCGGCTTGCGGGCGCGGTCCGCGCAGCACCGCCTTTTCCAGGGTTGCGATGGCGCGCGCCTTGGCTCCTGCAGCGGCGCCGAACCGCGTGAGGGGGTGCTTGAGAAGTGCCAGCAGGGGAACTGGCGCAACGCCGCCGAGCGTCGTTTCCGCCGCCAGGCGGGCGAAAACTCCGGCCGACGTGTCGGCCAGCGCGTCGCCGCCGGAATCGCTGACCGCGATCTTCCAGCGTTCGAGCGCGGAGTGCACGCGCCGCGCCAGGGCGCGGTCGGGGGTGACGAGCGCCGCGGTCTTTACCGGCGTCTCGAGTGCTTCGCGCAACGCCACGGCGATCGCAAGTGCTTCTTCCTCGGCATTCGCAGCTTCGATGACCGAGAGGTTTTCGAGGGCGGCGTCGGCTCTTGCCGGAAAGTCGGAACCGATGAGCTGCCGCCAGCGATCGGTGGCAGCGGCCGGTCGCAGCGCCTCGGATACGAAGCGCTCGCGCCCGGGCGCGGAGCGCCCAGCCGCATCATGATGTGGAGAGGGCTTGCCGAGCGTGGTCACCTCGTCGCGCGCGATGCCGATGCGGCGCAACAGCGCCTGCATGGCAAATTGCGGATGTCCGACCGCGGCGTCGACAAACTCGCGGTCCGCGGCGTCGCGCCGGCCGCCGATCAGCTCCCACGATTGCGGGTCAAGGTCGGTATCGAGGCCGGGCAGCACCACCGCGCCGTGGGGAAGCCTGGCGATGGTTGTGATCAGCTCGGCGGTCGCCGGCATCGATCCGGTCGAGCCGGCGGCGATCACCGGTCCCTCGGTGTGCGCGGCGAGCCGCTTGGCCTCGGCGGCGATCAGGAGATCGCGCCGTGTGGCCGGCTCGATTGCGCCGCGCTGGTCGAGCAGCGCCGGCCAGTGGTCGCGCGCGATCTTGAGGAACCGCAGCGTCAGTTGCCAATACGCGTCGAGCTCGGCGGGTACCAGATCGTCGAGCCGGTCCCAGGAGACCTGGCGCGTCGTCATGTCGTCCATGAGTCGAGCCAGGTCGTCGGCCAGGGCCAAGGCAGCCGACGGCGAGTTGGCCACCAGCGGCACGCCTTCGGCCGTGCGCATCTCGGGTGATGCCGCCCATGTCAGGACGAACTGCGCCAGCAACATGCGCCGTTCGAGCCCGCCCAGCGCCGGCGGCAGGTCGAGGGCGTCGGCGGCCAGCGCCCCAGTCGCCGCCTGCGCGAAGGCGATCTCGTCCTCGTCCAGGTCGCCGATGGCGACGATGCGCGGCAGGATCGCGGCGTTGCCGCCGATCTCAGCGAGAAAGAGATCACGCGCGAGCCGGCAGGCGCGGCGCGTCGGCAGGTAGAGCGTTGCGGCGGCGAGCGCCAGCGGATCGCGCCCGGCCGGGAACCCCGAGACCAGCGTACCATCCACCAGCGCACGGATCAGTGTCGGTACGAACGGTGTCGCGGCCGGAATCGTAAAAACGCGGGGGGAAGCCATGCCGAACTATACATGGCTGCTGCGATTCGACCGAGACCGTCACCCGTCTTCGAATTTCGCAGCGCTATCCCTGCACGCGGCCGATGGCCCGCACCGCCTCTCCAACCCGCTGGATGTCGGCGTCCCAGAATGTTCCGAAGTCGGGGCCATCGAGGTAGGCGAGATCGAGCCCGAGGTTGCTGAGCGTGCCGGTGAACTGCTCGCTATGGGCAGCCTTGTCGATCGCGCTTCGCAGGGTGGACACGATCTCCGGCGGCGTGCCTTTCGGCGCGAACAGCCCAACCCACAGATAATATTCGACGTCGTAGCCGAGTTCCTTCAGCGTCGGCACGTCGGGCAGCACTTTCGAGCGCGCGCCGCCATAGAGGGCCAGCGGCCGGAGCTTGCCGGACTTGACATGGGTGAGCGACGCCGAGACCGTTTGCGCGGTCGCCTGCACGTTGTTGCCGAGGATCGCGGTGATTGCCGGGCCGCCGCCGGTGGTCGGCAGGTGCCGCAGCTGCAGCCCGCCGGCCGCCTTGGCCAGTAGCGCCATCGGCAGATGGGTGGCGCCGTAAAGACCGCCCGAGCTGTAGAGCACAGCGTTGGGCCGCTGCCGCGCGTCGTCCACGAACTCCTTCAGCGTCTTGTACGGCTGCTGGTCGTTGACCAGCAGCACGACCGGATCGGCGACGATGCGCGCGAGCGTAATGAAATCGGCGCGCGTGGCCTTGGGCGGGCGGCCGAACAGGTTGTCCACCTCGGCGTAGCCCGAGATGCCGGTATTGTGCGACAGCAGGGTGTAGCCGTCGGGCTTGGCACTGGCGCCGACTTGCGCGCCGACCTGGCCGCCGGCGCCGGCCTTGGTCTCGATCACCAGGGGCTGCTTCAGGATCGGTTCCAGCGTTGTCGCCAACGGCCGCGTCACGAGATCGTTGACGCCGCCCGGCGGAAACGCGTTGATGATCGTGATCGCACGCGAAGGATAGCTCTCTTGTGCGAATGCCGGTCCGGCCGCAACTGTGGCGGCGGTGCCGAGGACGAATACGCGACGATCCATCTCATCCTCCCATTGGGACGAGCGTCGCTGACAGCGGCGACTGCCCACCGGCCGGCGCTCGTTGAGGGGTTCGGATCGATGCTAGTGCAACGCCCGTTCCTCCACCAGCACATCCCGCGCGGCATATTGCTCATGCGACCGGTCGTGCCGGTTTCCGAAAACCGGCGTGCACGGCCCGAGCGGTGCGGCAAGCGCTTAGGCCACGCTTTCGAGGATGGCCTCTTCGGCGGCCTTGATGGCGTCTGGAGTGCCGACGTGCATCCACACCCCTTCGAGCCGGAGCCCGCAGAGCCGCCCGGCCTCGGCCGCGCGATCGAACAGGGGTGACATCGAGGAAGGGCCCGCCGCCGTGCCGGCAAAGAAGGCGGGCGTCAGGATGGCCGCGCCGGCATAGACGAAAGGCACCACCTCGCGCTCGCCGCGGCGCGTGAGCGTCCCGTCGGAGGCCATCGAAAAGTCGCCGCGTCCGGAGTAGCCGATGCTGGACGCCGTGGGCGCAACGAGCAGCAGCGCGTCCATGCGGGCGGGATCGAAGGCGGCGGCCAGCCGGCCGAGATTGGGCTTCACGCCATCGATCCAGATCGTGTCGGAATTGACGTGGAAGAACGGCCCTTGGCCGAGCTGCGGTAGCGCCTTGACCACGCCCCCGCCGGTCCCCAGGAGCTCGTCGCGCTCATCCGAGATGATGATCTTCGGCCGCTTGCGGCCGGCGAGATACTGCTCGATCTGGTCGGCGAGATGATGGACGTTGACGACCGCGCGTTCGACGCCTTGCTCGGCAAGGCGGTCGAGCACGTAGTCGATCAGCGCCTTGCCGCCGACCTGCACCAGCGGCTTCGGCAGCTTGCCGTTGAACGGCCGCATGCGCGTGCCGAGCCCCGCTGCGAGCACCATCGCGGTCCTGATTGCGGGGGATTCGGCCATCGATCCGTTTTGCTCTCGAGCGCTTAAATTGTGCTTAATGACGGCACATGAGCAATATACCACGCGTTGAGCGACTCGAGCGCTGGATGGCCGAGCGAGCGCTGCAGATAGCCCCATACCCGCGGCATGTGACGCAAATATTGCGGCTTGCCGTCGCGCATATCCAGCCGGGCGAAGATGCCCAGAATCTTGCTGGCGCGTTGTGCGGCGAGCGTCACGTAGATCCGGATGAACAGCGTGGGATCGAAGTCCGCATCGAACTGCCGGCGTCCGCGCACGTAGCGGCCGAGCAGCGCCAGCTCGGTCTGCTCGGAAACGTCCACGCGCGCGTCCTGCAGCAGCGAGGCGAGATCATAGGCGGGATGACCCATGACCGCGTCCTGGAAATCGAGCAGGCCGAGCCGGGCGATCTCGTTGCGGCGCGGCAGCCACAGCAGATTGGGCGAGTGAAAATCGCGCAGCACCCAGGTGGGCGGCGCATCGATGGCCGGCTGCAGCAACTGCCGCCATAGCGCGCGGAACGAGTCGCGCTCGCTGTTGGGGATGGCGGCGTCGAGGCGCGGCAGGAACCAGTCGAGCAGGAGCTCGGCCTCGATCAGGAAGGCATCGATGTCGTAGGGGGGGATGCGATGCTCCACGTGCGGGGCGACCGTGAGCGTGTCGGGGAGCTTCTTCTCATGCAGGGCCAGCAGCGCGTCGACCGCAGTCTCGTAGCGTTCCTTGATCGGCGCCGGGGGATCGCCGCTCACCACCAGCTCGTCGCCGAGGTCTTCGAGGATCAAGAGCCCCTGCTCGAGATCGGCGTGGTAGATGGCGGGGGCGGAGAACCCGTGCTGCCGCAGCCCGTTCGCCATCGCCACGAACGGCGCGACATTGTCCGCGAGATGGGCGATGCCGCTGTAGGGCTTTCCGTCCCGCACCGGCGGGCCGTCGGGCCGGCGCGGGGAGGTCATCAGGATCACGTGCTTCTCGCCGAGGCCGAGCCGCTCGTAGGAGCGCGTCGAGGCGTCGCCCTTGAGCCGCGCGCGCAACGCCTCGCTGTAGCCGCTCTCGGCGATGAATTGCCGCGCCGCCGCCATCCGATCGACGCGCGGCCCGAAGCTGCCGTACCCGGTGACGCGGGCGTGGCGGAACTCGAGCTTGAGCTTGGGCGCCAGCGTGAGCGAAATGTCGAGCCGGTCGGCCGGCAGGAAACCGGCCGCGCGATCGGCCCATTCCACCAGCACCACAGCATCGTCCGGCAGGTCGTCGAAGCCGAGCTCGGCGAGCTCGGCCGCGCTCGACAGCCGGTAGAAGTCGGCGTGGATCAGCTGAAACTGCGGCAGGTCGTAGCTCTGCATCAGCGTGAAGGTCGGGCTCGGCACCTCGATCGCGGCATCGCCGGCGAGATAGCGGATGAGGGCGCGGGCGAAGGTGGTCTTGCCGGCACCGAGATCGCCGGAGAGCGTGACCAGGTCGCCACCCGCGAGCGCATTGGCGATGTCGATCGCCAGCCGCTCGGTGGCGTGCTCATCCGGCAACGCCACCGAGAAGCTGGACGTGGTCGACGTGGTCTGCGGCAGCCCCATGGCGGCAATGATATCACGCCGCCGTGCGCTCGGCCCGATGGTCGAGCGGGAACACGCAGGTAACCGTGGTACCGCGGCCGACCGCGGATTCGAGCCGGACCGAGCCGCCGTGCAGCTCCACGAAGGAGCGCACCAGCGACAGCCCGAGCCCGGTGCCGCGGTGGCGCGAGCCGAGCGAATGGGTCTCGAACCAATCGAACACCTTGTCCTGCACATCGGCCGGGATACCTGGTCCGCGGTCGGTCACCGAGAGCACGACGGCGTCCTTGAGCCGCTGGGCGGCGAAGGTGATGGTCTCGCCGGCGGGGGAGAAGCCCACTGCGTTGGCCAAGAGATTGAACAGCGACTGGCGCACGCGCCGCTCGTCGGCGATGAAGCTGCCGATATCGGGAGCGGCGCGGATTTCGAGCCTGATGCCGTTCTTGACCAGGCGGTCCTGCACGCCCTCGGCGGCGGCTTCCATGGTGCGGCGAATATCGACGGGCCCGAGATTGAGCGTCATGGCGCCGGCGTCGATGGTGGCGAGGTCGAGGATGTTGTTGATGATCGCCAGCAGCGCGTTGGTCGAGACGGTGATGTAGCTGAGATATTCGCGTTGCTTGTCGGTGAGCGGGCCGGTCACCGGGTCGCCGAGGAAATGGGCGAAGCCGATGATGTTGGTGAGCGGCGAGCGCAGCTCGTAGGAGACGTGGTGGACGAAATCGACCTTGAGCCGGTCGGCGGTCTCCAGCGCCTCGTTGCGTTCGCGCAGCGCGCGCTCCACGTTGACGGTGTCGGTCACGTCCTGGAAGGTGACCAGTGAGGCGCCGTCCGGCAGCGGCATGGTGGCGCAATCGACCACGTTGCCGTCGGGCCGCTCGATCCGGCCGATCACCGGCTCGCGGTTGTCCATGGCGGTGATCGTCGCCCGCAGCATCTGCCAGATCACGTGGTCGCCGTGCAGCGGCGCGGTCCAGCCGCTGACCGCTTCGATATGCGGGTGCTTGGCGAGCATCTCCGGCGACAGCCGCCACATGCGCGCGAATACCGGATTGTGCAGGCGCAGCCGCCCATCGCTGCCGAACACCGCGACCGCCTCAGTCAAATTGTCGAGCGTCTCGCCCTGCACGCGGATCAGGGCGTCGTAACGGCGCTCGAGATCAAGCCGCTCAGTGACGTCGTCGAACAGGTAGATCACGCCGCCCTCGGGATTGGGCGTGGTGACCACCCGCATGGTGCGGCCACCGGGCAGGTGCCACATATGCTCCTTGGCCTCGACGGCGCGATAGGCTTCGTGCAGCGCAGCCTTCCATTGGCGGAAGTCCTGCTCGTCCGGAAGCTTGCGGGCGGCGCGCAGCTCCTCGAGCACGGCCGAGTCGGTCGGCCCCTGGTCGAGGAAAGCGGTATCGAGGTCCCAGAGCGAGCGATAGGCGGCGTTGTAGAAGCTCAGCCGTGCGTCGGATCCGAAGATCGCGACGCCGGTGGCGAGCTGGTCGAGGGTGCGGCGATGGGCATCCATCATGCGCGCCAGCTCGGCGCGCATGAGCTCGACCTCGGTGGCGTCGATGCCGATGCCCGCGCTGCCGCGTGCCGCCGGCACAGTGATCACGTCGAAGCTGCGGCGCTGGCCGGCGACTACGGCCGGCAACCGTCCGAGATAGGGTTGCGCCGCCTCGTGCGCGCGGGACAGCTCGGTGCGCGCATTGCGGTCGAACAGCTCGATGCCGCGGTCGACCGCCTCGGTGCCGTCTCTGGCCTCCACCGCGCGCGCATAGGCCTGGTTCGCGAACACGAGCTTGCCGGCGCCGTCGCGCGCCCAGACCGGGGCAGGCACCGCGTCGATCAGCGCGCGTAACGCTGCCGCGTCATCGGTCTGCTTCTGGTATTGCTGCGCGAGCTCCGCCAATTCGTATTTGATGCCGCTGACCTGCCGCAGTCGCAGGATGGCGCGTCCGCCGATGACCTGGCCTTCGGCCTCCAAGACCTGTCCGGCGAGCGTGGTCAGCGTCATCGCGAAGCTGACGCCGCGGGCGCGCAAGGCGTCGACCGAACGCTCCATCGCGCTCGCAGCGGCGGGCTCGAGCCAGGTGCCGAAGGCGAGCACGCGATGGGGTGCGTCCGCGCTCGTGACCAAAGTGGGATCGCCCATGATTTCCGGCTCGTCCGCGGCTGCGGTCCAGGCCACGAGAATTTGCGGCTCCGAGAGCAGTAACGCATAGGCGCGATCGATCGCGGCCTTGGCCGCGACGCTCTCGTCGCGCGCCGATGCCTCCACTTCAGTGAGGCGGTTGCGCGTGCGCACCAGCAGGATCGCGGTGACCACGGCGAAGCAGACGACGCCCAGCGTCAGCGCCAGCCCCGCGATCTCGTGACGGTCGAGCAGCGCGAAGGCCGAGATGAGGGCGTCGAAGGTCGAAAGCGCCTGCGTCGTGCCGGCGTCGTCGGCGCGGGCGAGGTCGGACGTGGGCAGGGCGGAAGCAAAAACAACGATGGCGGTGCGGAATCCGCTAGCGAGCGCCGAAGAAGCGCGTGAGCGCGCTTTCGGTAAAACAGTCCCCCAACTCTCCACGGTGGTCCGGATCACGTCCGGCATACCCGTTTGCCCCATAGCCGCATTGGCCGGCCGCCGTGCGGCTGCCAGCTCGCGCGCCGTCGGGCGGCAGCCTCACCCGCCGAACGGCCTGCGAATCAAGCCACTTTACCCCCAAGGGGAATCAGACCGTAAGGAGTCCAGATCGTGAACGATGGCGGCCGCGCGGCGGCGCAGCCCCATCCGGGGCCGCGGGCACGATGCTACTGTTGAAACGTGATCTTGTTCTGCACGATGACGTCCGACCATTTGCGCATCTCGGCCTGCATGTAGTCGCCGAATTGCTTTGCGCCGAGCGGCGTTACCACCGCTCCCATCTCGGTCATCCGCTTGCGCATATCGGGGGCGGCGAGGGCCTCGGCCAGGGCTTTTTCCAGCTTGGCGATGATCGCGGGAGGCGTGCCCGCCGGCGCCGCCAGGCCGAACCAGTAGGCCGCCTCCAGCGGGTAGCCCGCCTCGGCCATGGTCGGCACGTCAGGCAACAGCTCGAAGCGCGCGGGGGCGGCGATGGCGAGCGGCACCAGGGCGCCGGTCTTCATGTGCTGCCCCCCGACTACCGCGGTGACGAACATGGTGTTGAGGTGCCCGGCGACCAGGTCGTTGATGGCCGGCGCGCCGCCGCGGAATGGAACGTGCAGCATGCTGATGCCGGCCTGGGCGGTGAACAGCTCGCCGGCCAGGTGGCTGGCGCTGCCGATCCCGACCGATCCGTAGGAGATCTTGCCGGGCTTCTCCTTTGCCTGCGCAATGAGCTCCTTGACCGTGCGCACCCCGACCGACGAGTTCGCGCTCAGCGCCATGGGTGCGCTGCCGACGAAACCGATGAGCGCGAAATCCTTCACGCTGTCGTAGGGAATGTTCTTGAACACGCTCGGGTTCACGGCGTGATTGTCGTTGAGCATCATCAAGGTGTAGCCGTCGGGCTCGGCGCGGGCGACCGCGGCGGTGGCCAGCGTGCCGCCGGCGCCCGGCCGGCTCTCGATGATGAACTGCTGGCCGAGCAGCGTCGACAGCCGATCGCCGACCACGCGCGAGACGGTATCGAGCAGGCCGCCGACCGGGAAGGCGACGATGATCTTGACCGGGCGGTTCGGATAGGTCGCTTCCTGCGCCGCCACCGGAACGGAAGCCGCGCCAAGCAGCGCCGCCAGCAACCAGGCGAACACGATCCTCATCGTTTGCCTCCCAAGCCTTTTCGTTCGCGCGCCGTCGCGCTCAAACGAGCGCGAGCGCCGCGCCGCCCGCGGCGCAAAGCGCGACCACCAGCCACGGCGGCGTTTGCCACATGAACAATAGCAGGAACGCGGCCACGGCGAGCGCGAAGTCGCCGGCGCTGGTGATGCCCGCGGTCCAGACTGGATTGTAGAGCGCGGCGAGCAGCAGGCCGACGACCGCGGCGTTCACGCCTGCGAGTGCGGCCTGGGCAGCGGCCCGCCGGCGCAACTCTTCCCAGAACGGCAGAGCGCCGATCACCAGCAGAAACGACGGCAGAAAGATCGCGATCAGACAAATTCCGGCACCAGCCCAACCATTGGGCGGGGGCCCCATGACCGCGCCGAGATAGGCCGCGAAGGTGAACAGCGGGCCGGGCACCGCTTGTGCAGCTCCGTAGCCCGCCAGGAATGCGTCGTTGGTGACCCAGCCCGGCGGCACCACCGCGGCCTGCAGCAGCGGCAGCACCACGTGGCCGCCGCCGAACACGAGCGAGCCGGCACGATAGAACGCCTCGAACAAGGTCAGCCCCTGACTGGGGATCGCGGCCGCCAACAGCGGCAGGCCGAGCAGAAGCGCAAAGAACACGGCGAGCGCCACCGCTCCAACCGTTCGACTGACCGGATGCGGCAGCGAGACGTGATCGGCCGGTGGCGCACCTCGAAACATGGCGAGCCCGACAAGACCGCTGATGATGATGGCGCCGATCTGGCCCCACGCGGTCGGCACCGCCAGCACGAGAGCCGTCGCGGCGACGGCTAGGGTCGCTCTGGCGCGATCCGGCGTCAGCGAGCGCATCATCGCCAGCACGGCCTGTGCCACGACGGCGACGGCGGCGACCTTGAGGCCATGCAGCCAGCCGCCGCCGAGCGCATTGCCGAGCGCACCGACGCCAAAGGCGAACAGCACCATGGCGATCGCCGACGGCGTCGTGAAGCCGAGCCACGCGGCGAGCGCGCCGGCATAGCCGGCGCGCGACAGGCCGATCGCAACACCCACTTGGCTGCTGGCCGGTCCCGGCAGGAACTGGCAGAGCGCGACCAGGTCGGCGTAGGTCTTTTCGTCCAGCCAACGCCGCCGGGAAACGAACTCGTCGTGGAAGTAGCCGAGATGGGCGATGGGACCGCCGAAGCTCGTCAGCCCGAGGCGGAGGAAAACAAGCAGCACCTCCCGCGCCGAGCCACGTTTGTCGGTGGCATTAGGCGCGGGAGAGTCGATGACCATGACTGCATCGGAATGTTGATCGCGCTACGCGCGTCCGGCCAGCTTCAGTCCCTTGTCGAGCGCGGCATAACTGCGCACCGGCGCGGCCATCAGGAAGCGATAGCCTTCACCGAGGATGCGTTCGACATTGTTGGCATCGACGTGCGGGTGGCCGACCACGACGTTGTGCTCCTTGCAGGTGTCCACCACCCGCTTCATCCACTTGAGCACCTCGGGATGCTCGTACTGCCTGGGATAGCCGAGCTCCTGGGAAAGGTCGCCCTCGCCGATCAGGATGGCGCCGATGCCGGGCACCTTTTTCAGAATGTCGGGCAGGTTCTGAATGCCGACCGTGTCCTCCATCATCAGGATCACGAACACCTCGCCCTTGGGATTGAGCGGCCAGACGTCGGCGCGGTCGTAGTATTCCTGCTGCGACAGACCCCAGTAGCGGACAGCGGCCGTCGGCCCGTCGCCGCGCACGCCCGCAGGCTCATAGAGCGGCGCCGACTTCAGGCGCGGATAGCGGCAGGACGCGACCGCGTTGTAGGCTTCGTCCACCGTCGAGATATGCGGCCATACGATGCCGTAGGCGCCGAGATCGAGCGCCTGCTTGGCCTGGAACTGTGCCTTCTCCGCGCCGTTCGGCGGAATGCGCACCATCGGCGTGACGCTGGGCGCGACCGAGCCGGATTTGGCGATCTGGCCGCGGTTGAGCATGTATTGCAGGCTATCCCGCAGCGCCCTGATGTCCCAGGGATTGTGCTCCATCTCGTAGACCACGCCGTCATACTTGGCTGACGTCATCGCGATCGCGGTCTCGGGATCGGCCTGGCAGAACGACGTGAACGCCGGCTTGCCGACCTCCAAGGCACGGATCACGCCATTCAGACGCGGAATATCAGCCATGCTTTACCCCTCACGATGATGCCGACGGCTACCACCGTCGCGCCAGCCCAGATTTCCAATTCAGTCATACTAAGGGGCGCCAGTCGGGTAAACCCGACTTGCAGTCATGAGGGCCGATCCGTAGCATCCGGCCACATCGCGGGTCGGGGCATCCGGCTCTCGTTCCCGGGCCTTCGCCCACAATCCTCAGCGACGGTGTCATGATCATCGATTGTCACGGCCACTACACGACCGAGCCCAAGGACCTGCTGCGTTGGCGCAAAGAGCAGGTCGACAACGTCAAAGAGCCGGCAAAGCAGCCGTCGAAGTCGTCGCTGAAGGTCACCGACGACGAGATCCGCGAGAGCCTCGAAGGCGCGCAGCTCAAGCTGCAGCGCGAGCGCGGCACCGATCTCACGATCTTCTCTCCGCGCGCCATGGGCATGAGCCACCATATCGGCGACTACAACGTGAGCCTGGCTTGGTCGCAGATGTGCAACGAGATGATCCATCGCGTCTGCACGCTCTATCCGAAGAACTTCATCGGGGTTTGCCAGCTGCCGCAATCGCCGGGCGTGTCGCCGGACAGCTGCATCGCCGAGCTCGAGCGCTGCGTGAAGGAATTCGGCATGGTCGGCTGCAACCTCAATCCCGATCCATCCGGAGGCTATTGGAACGCGCCGCCGCTCACCGATCGCTGGTGGTACAAATTCTACGAGAAGATGGTGGAGCTCGACGTGCCGGCGATGGTGCATGTGAGCGCCTCCTGCAATCCGTGTTTCCACGGCACCGGCGCGCACTACATCAATGCCGACACCACCGCGTTCATGCAGCTCATCATGGGCGACCTGTTCAAGGATTTTCCCACCCTGAAGCTGATCATCCCGCACGGCGGCGGCGCGGTGCCGTTCCACTGGGGCCGCTATCGCGGCTTGGCCCTCAACAACAAGCGGCCGCCGCTCGACGAGATGATGAAGAACAACGTGTGGTTCGACACGTGCGTCTACCATCAGCCCGGCATCGACCTGCTCACCAAGGTGGTGCCGCTCGACAACATTCTGTTCGCGTCGGAGATGGTCGGCGCGGTGCGTGGTGACGATCCGCTGACCGGCAAGCCGTTCGACGACACCAAGCGCTATGTCGACAACGCGCCGGGGCTCTCGGCGGCCGACAAGAAGAAGATTTTCGAGGACAACGCGTACCGGGCCTATCCGCGGCTGAAGGACACCATCGCCAAGCAGGCGAAGGCGGCGCGCGCGTAGCCGGAGCACCAATCAAGAGATCGATCGAGAGGCTGTTATGGGCATCGAAGCATTGGGATACATCGGCATCCGCGCCAAGGATCTCGGCGACTGGAGCACCTACGGCAAGAACTTCCTCGGCATGCAGCAGATCGACAAGAGCCGCTCCAGCCTCGCCTTCCGCATGGACGATCGCAAGCAGCGGCTGCTGATCGATGTCGATGGCGGGCAGGGCATCGGCTTCTTCGGCTGGGAAGTCGCGGATGCGGCCGCGCTCGACACGATCGCGGCGCGCATCGAGGCGGCCGGCACCAAGGTTGCGCGCGGCTCACGCGCGCTCGCCGACGAGCGGCACGTGAAGGACCTCGTCGTGCTCAACGATCCCGCCGGCAACCGGCTGGAAATCTTCCACGGCGCCGAGACCGCGAGCGATCCGTTCAAGCCCGGCCGCAACATATCGGGCTTCCGCACCGGCCCGCTCGGCATGGGCCATGTGGTGATGCATTTCGAGCGCATCGCCGATGTGATGAAGTTCTATCAGGAGGTGCTCGAGTTCAAGCTCAGCGATTACTGGACGCGGCCGTTCCCGGCCTACTTCTTCCACGTCAATCCGCGCCACCACAGCATCGCCTTCGTCGAAAGCGGAATCAACATGGTCCACCACATGATGGTGGAACTCTACAGCTTCGACGATGTCGGCCAGGGCTACGACCTCGCGCTCGGCGATCCCGAGCGCATCGGCGTCACGCTCGGCCGCCACTCCGGCGACTACGTCACCTCGTTCTACACCTGGAATCCATCGGGCTTCCTGGTCGAGTACGGCTGGGGCGGACAGCTGATCGACGACAACACCTGGAAGCCGTTCGAGAGGAAGTTCGGCCCAAGCTTCTGGGGCCACGAGCGCCGCTGGATGTCGGCGGAGAAGAAAGAAGAATCGCGGCTCCTCTGCATCGAGGCGGCCGAGAACGGCCAGCGCCAGCCGGTGCAGGTGATGGAAGGCAACTACAATCTGATGCCCGGCGTGTGTCCCTGGTGGGATAGCATGAAGCAGGGCCGCAAGGCCGGCTGACGGGGTTCTTCGGCGGCTACGGACGCCGGCGCCGGCAGTCCATCTGCTGCGCCGCGTGTCAGCTGACGCAGTCTACATTGCGGGTCTGGCCGGCGGACTTGCGCAGGCCTTCGGCGCTGTGCGCGAGATCCTCGACATTGATCTGCGCCAGTGCCGATGAGAAGGCGTGCTCGGCCTGGCCCAGCGCCGGAATCACCACCTTGTTGAGCAGGATCGATTCCACGATCCGGACTCCGTCGATCTCCTCGGCGGTACCGGCGGCGCGCAAGATGTCGTCCGCCGTGATGCGGTGCTGCTCGCGGGCGAGCTCATAGCCGCCCCGGGGCCCGCGAATGCCTTTGAGGATGCCGTGGCGGACGAGGGCTTGCAGCACAGGCTCGAGATGTCGTGGAGGCAGGCTATGACGCGTGGCCAAGGCCTTGGCGGCGACCGGTCGGCCCCGCGCGTTGAGGGCGATGTCGATCACGGCGGCGATGGCCAGAATGCCTTTACGAGGCAGTAGCGGCATGGGAATCTGCAAATTCGTCGGCGGCCGATTGTCGGTATCATAGTACTACCACACCAGGGTCTAGTCGGACCGCCTTTCCCGCCCCGTGCCTGTAGAACCAAACCCTCCTACGCCGCGTGTTGTTTCATCTAGACTTGCAACTTCGCAAATCACCGCTTGCATCATAGCCGCCAGTACTAATTGTGCAATGCGTACCCCCCTTTCTACTGTGAATGAATCCCTACCAAAATTTACAAGGATAACATGTACTTCGCCGCGGTAGTCGGCATCGATGGTACCCGGGGAGTTCAGCACGGTGACGCCATGTCGCAGGGCAAGCCCGGATCGCGGGCGAATCTGCCCTTCGATTCCGTGCGGAAGTGCAATGGAAATGCCGGTTGGAATGGCTGCGCGTTCGCCCGGCGCCAGCACGATGGGCGCATCGGCCGGGACTGCGGCAACGAGATCGAGCCCGGCGGCGAGCTCGCTCTGATAGGCCGGCAGCGGCAGGTCGGCGGCGTGTGGCAGCCGCATCATGCGGACTTGAATCCTGCTCATCGCTCGGCCCCTGCTCGTGTCCCGGTGTCAGCGTTTGTAGCGTTTTTCATTAGGCACTTTTACGAATGTCGGCGCCAAAGACACACTAGCAATTATTCTAGTGCAGCTTTGATTTGGCCTTTCCCGCGAAGGACCCGCAGCGACGGGGAAGGCGTCAGGCCGACGGCGCCAGCGATTCGGCGATGCGCTCGACGAGCGCGCGCGCGACCTCGTCCTTCGATTGCGGCGGCCAGGATTCGACGTTGTTCGCCGTGACCAAGTGGACGGTGTTGCGATCGCCGCCCATGACGCCGGACGCGGCCGACACGTCGTTGGCGACGATCCAGTCGCAGCCTTTGCGCGCGAGCTTGGCCTTGGCGTGGGCGATGATGTGATCGGTCTCGGCGGCGAAGCCGACGACCAGGCGCGGACGCCCACTGGTGCGGTGTGCGACGGTCGCGAGAATATCGGGGTTCTCGACCAGGCCGAGCTCCGGCGTTCCGCCGGCTTGCTTCTTGATCTTGCCCGCGTTCGGCTTGGCCACGCGCCAATCGGCGACGGCGGCCGCGAACACGGCGACGTCGGCGGGCAGCGCCTTGGTTACGGCGGCGAGCATGTCCTGCGCGGTCTCGATCCTGACGACCTTCACGCCGGCCGGGTCCGGCACGTTGACCGGCCCGGAAACCAGCGTGACGTCGGCGCCGGCGGCGGCCGCCGCCGCCGCGATGGCGTGGCCCTGCTTGCCCGACGAGCGGTTGGCGATGTAGCGCACGGGATCGATCGGCTCGTGCGTCGGCCCCGAGGTCACCACCATGCGTTTGCCCGCGAGCGGACGGCGGTCGCCGGCACTCGCGAGGAACGGCAACACCGCTGCTACGATCTCGAGCGGCTCAGCCATGCGGCCGACGCCGGCCTCGCGGGCCTCCGCCATCTCGCCCGCGTTTGGTCCGACCACCGCGATGCCGTCGTCGATCAGCCGCGCCAGATTGCGGCGCGTCGCCGGATGCGCCCACATGTACGGATTCATCGCTGGGGCGATCAGCACCGGCCGGTCCGTCGCCAGCAGGACCGCGCTGGCCAGGTCACCGGCGAGACCGCCCGCCATCTTGGCCATGAGGTCGGCGGTCGCCGGCGCGACCACGATGAGATCGGCCTCGCGCGCGAGGCGAATATGGCCGACGTCGAACTCGGTGGCGGCGTCGAACAGGTCGGTGAACGCCCGTTCGCCGGCGAGCGCGCCCGCCGCCAGCGGCGTGATGAATTCCTGCGCCGCCGCGGTGAGGATGCAGCGCACCGCGAGCGAGCGCTCCTTCAATCGCCGGATCAGGTCGAGCGACTTGTAGGCAGCGATGCCGCCGCCGACGATCAGCAGCACGCGCCGTGTGCCGGGCGCGGAAGCGTCGGTTGCCGCGGGCGCGGGCTCCGGGGTGCTGTCGCGGCGGCCGGCGCGGCGTGGGCGCCTCCCGGCGGAGATGTCGGCAACGGTCTCGCCGGCGGCGGTGTGCAGAATGGTGCGCGCCTCATCCTCCATGGACCGTCCGTTGCGGGCCGCGCGCAGGCGCAGTCGTCGTTTCAGGTCGTCATCGAGACGGCGAATGGTGATGCTGGCCATGGCCTGACCCTTTCCGCCCCATCATAGCCGGTGATTGCATTGCAATCAATGCAATCATTCTATGTGGCCATCCGGTAGATCAGCCATGCCAGCAGCGCCGCGATTACCCACAGCGCGATGGCGGTCCAGCGGTTGCGCCGCGCCTCGGCGCGCCCGATGTCGGCGACGGTCGCCGGTGCCAGCACCAGCCCGTCCCGGGTGGCCGCGTCGAGCTGCTGCAGGACGCTGGCCCCGCGCGCGAGCAGCTCCGGCACGTCACCGAGGAAGCGCCCGACCTCGAGCGCGCCGCCGGCGGCATCCTCGATCCGGCCGATGGGGCCGAGATGTCGCTCGATCCATTCCCGCACCACCGGCTCGGCCACCGTCCACATGTCGAGCTTGGGATCGAGCGAGCGCGCCACGCCTTCGACCACCACCATGGTCTTCTGCAGCAACAGCAGCTCCGGCCGCGTGCGCATGTCGAACAGGCCTGTGATCTCGAACAGCAACATGAACAGCCGCGCCATCGAGATTTCCTCGGCAGTGCGGTTGTGGATCGGCTCGCCGATGGCGCGGATCGCCTGCGCGAAGCTCGCGACCGAATGGTGCGGCGGGACGTAGCCGGCCTCGAAATGCACCTCGGCGGTGCGACGATAATTGCGGGTGATGAAGCCGAGCAGGATTTCGGCAAGGAAGCGCCGCTCCTTCGGGCCGAGCCGGCCCATGATGCCGAAGTCCACCGCCACCAGCTCGCCGGCGTCGTCGACGAACAGGTTTCCCGGATGCATGTCGGCGTGGAAGAAGCCGTCGCGCAGGGCATGGCGCAGAAAGCTCTGGATCACCGCGCGCGCCAGTTGCCGGAGGTCGAGGCCTTTGGCCTCGAGCCGGGCGCGGTCTGAGAGCGGCGTCGCCTCGATCCATTCGAGCGTGAGCACGTCGCGCGCGGTACGGTCCCAGTCCACCGCCGGCACGCGGAAATCGGGATCGTCCTTAGTGTTCTCGGCCATCTCCGAGAGTGCCGCCGCCTCGAACCGCAGGTCCATCTCGATGGCGACGGAGCGCTTGAGCGTCTCCACCACCTCGATCAGCCGCAGCCGCCGCGCCTCCGCCGAGATCTTCTCCGCATTGCGCGCCGCGAAGGTGAAGGCGTCGATGTCCACCTTGAAGCGGCGTTCGACGCCGGGTCGCAGCACCTTCACCGCCACTGCGCGCCGTTCGCCCGCCACGACGACCTCGGCGCGGTGCAC
>Ga0126382_10000029_pt1 | contig 39654 bp, 26 predicted proteins | sample PanSoiMetPlot_30_FD_92548 | JGI IMG/M metagenome (GOLD analysis project Ga0126382, IMG submission 92548) | Tropical forest soil microbial communities from Panama - MetaG Plot_30 | ecosystem: Environmental > Terrestrial > Soil > Tropical forest > Bulk soil | place: Panama | collected 2016-02-17
GCGCGAAAATTGAGATAACTATGGGGTAATTCTCGCCAAATGGTCGCGGATTCTGAAAGGACAACTGACCGAAGAGCTCGTTCTCGGCGACTCGGACCTGCGTGCTACCAGTGTACACTCTCCCAAAGAGATTCGAGTAAGTTAATTGAGTCAAACCGCGCAAGCCGTTTAGAAATTCCAGACCGGGAACAGCCTTAGTGTTTGAAGTATTCGTCTGGTAGCCGATTCCATAGACAACATCGCGCCTCTTCGCCTCGAGTACATTGACAGTGACGGCGCGCTCTTCGACACCGTTTACCACTTGACCGACAGCATCCGAACTAATGGTAACCGAATTGAACGCGTTCGTATCGTACAGTTGACGCTCCGTCTCCTGAAGAAGATCGTTGCGAAGCCAGTCGCCTTTCTTGAATAAATAGAAGTCGCGTTCGAGACGCCCGGTATTGGTAACCGATGCGCCTCGGGTCGTCACTCCGGCAATGCGCGCTCGATTCCCTTCAAAAATATTGAATACAAGTCTTGCGCGCTCCTGGCCGTCAATCCTGCCAAGTTCAACCGCGTCGAACGTGACTTCTGCTGAAGCATAGCCAGGCTTGGTGTACGCCGCGAGCAACTCATCCGCATCCTGGGTGACAACGCTCTCTACCAAAGGATCGCCTGGTTTGATCGTAATGCGACTGCTCAATTCGGCAGTGGTCAACAAGTCGTTACCGCGCAGCCCGATCTCCTCAACATAGGTGCGCGGGCCCTGTTGCACGTCGAAGGTGATGATTAATTTCTCACCTTTCACGTTCACGCCTCGCCTGACATCTACATGTGCGCGGCGGTAGCCGAGTGCTCTCAATCTCTTTAAAATAAGATTTGCATCCTGGCGAAGCAGGTCATCGCTGGTAAAGCCACGTCCGCCAACAAAGGGGATCGGGATGGCTTCCTTCGTTTTCATTGCGTCTTCCAGCGTGCGGTGCGGTATCGCATCAACACCTTCTATCTCGATATTGCTAAGTTTGTACTTGCCACCGGGATCAACGTTGTAGACCACCTTCACAGGGCCGGCTGACAAATCCGGCGTCTTTGGACGGGTTACGTCAGCAAAGAAGTAGCCCTTCCTTTGTGCATAGTCGAGCAGGCTTCTTCGGCCCTCCTCAATCGTGAACTCGTCCACTCCACCTTGAGTATAAAAAGGCAGTACTTTGTTTTTTTCCTTTTGATCAATCTTTAGACCTTCGACAACCACCTCGACTCGAGGCCCCGTTTCCACATCGATAGATACCGCCACAGCGTTGGTGTCATTGTTGGGGGTTGCCTTGCCGGTCACGTGTGCGGCCAAATAGTTCTTTTGAAGTAATGCCTGCTTGATGCGATCCACTTGTTCCTGAACGAGAGCCTGATTAAATGCCTGGCCCTCGGTGATCGTTTGTTTGATCCTGGAGAGGTCTATTTGGTCTCCTTTTATGGTCAGTTTATAAGATGATACCGTCGCTTGCTCGCCGGGATTGATCGTATAAACGACTGTTGCCCGGGTCGCCGAAGAATCAAGCCGCACGTCATATGAAATTTTTGATTGATAGTATCCGCGAGCCGAATAATACGCAGTAAGGTCTCCAAGCCCACGAGTCACCCCACCGATCGACAGCCTCTCTCCCGGATCCAGTTGGTTCAGTCTCGCTCGGAGCTCGGCGGCGGGGAATACGGGCGTACCTTCGAAGACAACGTTCTCGATTCGAGCCTGCGGTTTAACGATGAATTGTATTGCGACTCCATTATCGGATTCCTTCGACCCTTCCACACGGGCCGCTGAGATCAAACCCGATCTATACAATCTGATCAGAGAGTCGTGAATTCGAACGGGTGAAAAATCCTGACCGGGCGCAACATCGACAAGCGATTTCATTTCGGCAACATTTGAGTTCGGCGCGCCCTCAATAACAACGTCAACTTTCGTTATTCGCCGGCCGATAAACTCATTCAAGTCGCTGGCCAATACATCTGCTTGAAACATAAACACCGACAAAAGCAACCATGCCACAATGACAAAACAACGAAATGAACCGCCAGTTAATCTCGAGAAATAAGTGTTGTAAACCGAATGCCCTCCTTCACTGCCTTTTGTATGAATGGATTTGGCGAACATTTTGGTCCTACTGCGACTCATTGCTTGTAGAATCTCGCTCTTGCCCTTTAGCTCGTTTTCGCTTGCGCGTATCCCGGATTACGAATCACGGATACGATTTTCTAAAACCTCTTTCTCAGCCGAATATCGAAGCCAAGCTCGCCGCGCTCGTTCCGAACTCCGACTACCGAGAAGCGATTGCTCAACCGGTACTCAACCAGCACCACTCGATCTATGCCGCCTACGCCGGAGGTGAGATTTTGTGAAAACGTAACCGTGAGGTCTTTGGTGACCCGTTGTCCGATCGTAACTCGTCCGGTGGGATCGTTGCCGCGTCCGATCAGCAATGGGTCGATCGCTATGTTAAGACCGTATAAGCGTTGTTTGCCCTGGGTGACTTTTTCCAGCAACGAAGCCGAAAGAATTGATTGGGCGAGCCCGAGGCCGGTTTGAGTGGTTGCCGCCTCCGTTGAACGGTCCGTCGAAATGTTACCCGTAAGAATCAGAGAAACAATGTCCGGCTCCGGCAGTTCAGGTTCGGAGTTGACCGTTGTTTGAAGCTTGGAGACAGTACCGTTAAAACCAATCGAAATATGATAACCCCGTATATCAGTTTCGGATTGAACATCAATGAACGGCTCGGCGCCACGACGGCCAGGTATGGTAATCAACCCTCGAGTTAACTCATATCGACCATTCCTGAAATTCAGAGTGCCCCTGGTCAAAAGTATACGGCCGGATATCTGCGGTTCATCCAGAGAACCTCGAATGTTCAAATATGCACTGCCTAAAGCGTCGGCAAGATTATTCTTTATGATCAGTGTGTTGTCGGCAGTAATGTGAACGTCCAGCGCGGTTGTCAGCTCCGAACGACCACCGGACCCGCCGGGACCTGCTTCGAGGAAATCAGATTGAAATGGACCGCCGCCGGTCACGAGCTCATCGAATGTTACCTCTTTGGTGAAAGCAGCTCGACGAATCTCGGCGTTTCCGCTCAGTATCTGTAGTCGACGGTTCCCTTCCAGCGTAATCTGCGCGTCGAAGACTGTCTGGGTGTCCTTGGGGTACTCTGCGACGACCTGATCGGCCTTTGCTTCCAATCGCCATTGAACAGGAACCAGCCCCGAGAGAGCAGCGCCACCGCTGATTGAGATCGTTCCGCCCCCGGCTGTCGAGCCGACGAAGTTTTCAATCACCGCCTGGTTCGACGTGAACCTGATTTGGCCGTTTCCGCGAGCCATTGAGATCGGGAAATCAAGGATCCGCACACCGGTATCGCGCAGATTCGCAATGCCGAGAAGCTGAGGCGAATCGAGCTTGCCGACAATTGAAGCTCGTACTTCCGCGATTCCGGTCGTGAACACAGTTGTGGTAAACGAAGACAAAAGCCTCAGGTCGATTTCCCCGTTTATTGTCAGGTTAGACCTGGCGGCTTCTCTGGCAAGCGTGCCCTCTACCGTAACGCTTGTACCGTCTCCAGTGAACATCACCCGATTGAGCGTTATCTCTTTGGGAGTCGCGGTCAGAACAATGTTTCCCTGGTTAACAATCTTATATGTCTGGCGTTCAGTGATTGCGCCGCCAAATTCGAGCTTCGTCAGCGTGGCGACCGCCTGAATCCGATCGGTATCGAGCAATGGTCCCGAAAGCTTTATTGTGCCGCTGGCAGTCCCCTTTATTTCAGAGAGCTCAGGAGCAATCAAAGCGAGATATGGACCTATATCAGTATCTGTAAATTCAATTCCGGCATTAATCGGGTAGTGGTCCCGATCGCGCAAGTCAACGGTGGCTTCAAGTGAACGTTCTTGATCCAACAGCTTGCCTGAAGCCGTGACCTTCAGGAGACCGCCCTCGGTGAACGCCACAATCTTAGCATCGCCAAAGTCGCGACCTTCGATCGCTACGCTGTGTCCTTGAATTGTTGCATTGCCCCGAACGTTCGACCAATCTTCCGCTTTTCCCCATTGGCCCTGGCCGACAATTTTCAGGTCCGCTTTCCCGGTGACGTGAATAGTGTCGAAAGCATCCGATAGTTGAGCGAGATCTACATTCTTGCCTTCAGCATTGATGGAATATTCGTAAGTATCAAGATTGTAGCTTCCCTGCCCCGCAATATCGCTGTCACCTATTCGCATCCGCAAATTCTGCACGTTGATCAGGCTGTTAGCGATCGTTATGTCACCATTGAATTCGGGTACTGAGATTTTCTTTGGTTCCTGCCCCTCTTCAGTGGTCGGAGGACTGATCTCTACTGCGGCAAGCTCAAGTTTGGCCGCACCCTCAATCGTGCGCGGACCCGGCAAACCCTTCAGATCCATGGTGCCGTTAATAACTCCTTTGCTGAACATGCTCGCTAACACGTTGTCGCGACCTCCAGGCAACGCCACCTGGGCGATCGTTCCCAGATCGAAGTTCTGTACATTCGCCTTGACAGTTATGTTGTCTTTCACTGGAAGAGGCGCCAGCACGCTAAAATCTCCTCGCGAACCGTCAGGACGTACAAGCGAGCCATTGTCAACGCGCAAAAGCTCCGCGTTATAGGAGACATCTCCTGCAAAAGATCCAGTTTCTTCGTTATGTGATTTGATAGTATCCAGCTTTAAGTGTCCCGTTACTGACGGCTCGGACAACTTACCTTCGACTCGCCCAACGAACTCGCCGGAACCTTCGAGATTGACTTCGTAGTCTTGTTTAAACGATTCGGGTATAGCCCCGAACGCGTCAATGACGCGCTGGACTTCCGCCATATCCCCGGACTTGAACCCAACGTTTAATGATCCCCTTCCGTCCCAATCGACTGTGCCGGTGATCGTTAGGTCACTCTGATTTGAACGGACGGATGCCCGTTCGACGGTGAATCCTGCGCGGCCATTCGCAATGACGTTTAATTCGCCCTTTGCGGGGGCCTCTGTTCCGGTGCCTTCAGTTGGAGAAACTGCCGCATCGAAGGTGGCGTTTATTCTGCCGGTAGCGGCCCGAAAGTCGTAACGAGGAAATTTCAGCTGTGCAGTTCCGTTCGCTGTGCCCGTCACCTTGACGTCTTTTGCAGAAGCCAGGGTTGCGGCTTGATTGAGATCGATAGATTTGAATTCAACATCAATGCTCGACGAACCGCCGGCATAGGCTACCGTTGCCGAACCGATAACGATCCCACCGAGGGTTTCCGCCGAAAACCGATTCAAGCTTGCCTTGTTTGGATCAACGGACAGAGTTCCCTTTAATCCTTTAACGGTTACTTCGCCGCTTTTCAGAGCCGCAAGATTTAGCGCGCCGGTTATGTCGAAGTTGAGCTCTTTGCCGTTAATCTTTCCATCGCTAAATGTAATTGACGTTATGCTCAATCCCGGACCGGTTAGCTGCGGAGCATTCAACGTCGCTCGCCCTTCATACTCATCGCCCTTGCCAGTCACATTCGTTTTGACATTAACCGAGGAGACGCGAAATCCGGCTGCCGAGATTGGTGCCTTTGCCCGTATCGATCCATCTGCTTTGTAATCGGCACGGACTCCAGCAAAGCTTCCAATGAAGTCGACATCGCCGCTCATTCGCGTGGAAGGCGAGAAAACTTGTGCGACTTCGGCAAGCTTAGCGCTGGCGCGGACCTCAGGGAATTCGTACTTGAAGGGTTTAAAGCTCTCTACCTTGCCTTTCATTTTGATACTGCCGAGGCTGGAGCCGATCTCAAACAGCGGCTGATTATTGTCGTCCATCTGGATCTCAGCATCGTGATCAGTGACCTGCGCCTTAAGGTTGATATTGATGTCGCGGACCGCGCGACCATCAAACGATGCAGTAGCGCCCTTGAGACCCATTTCCAGACGGTGGTTGAGCTCATCTTCCACCGATTCAGGCGTGAGCGGTACGAGATGGATGTCAAGATTGTTCGCGTCGAAGGTCGTATTGTTCTTCAGATCAACGAAATGTATTTCGAAGCCTGTTACCACGAAGTTTGAAGTTAAGAAGCGGATGCCTTCCTCTTTGGTCTCTTCCTTCTTTTCAGGGGCGTGCAGCGAGGAAAGGTTGAAGCCACCTTGTTTGTCGATTTCAATCCATGCGCTTGGATGGACTATTTCGACTTGTGTGATGTTGATGCGCTGCTTCAGGTAGGAAACTACAGAAAATTCGGCGGTGAGTTTTTCAATTGTTCCAAAACGATTTTTGCCATTCGACGCGGATAACTTGATATCTTCGAGTGTTACCTTGTATCCGCGGATGTCCAGATGCGTGCGGCCAATCTCCGCGGTAACGCCTACATCGGCCAACGCGGTGACGATCTGGTCCTGTAGGTAATTGTCCAGATGACCGCTACGGATATAGACAAAAACACCGACGATTAGGAGAAGAATAAGACTTAGAAGTGATACGGCGCCGATCAGAAGTTTCTTGCGCATAACCCTTAGTGCGTTCGGGAAAGTTCCTGATTCGTGATCGAGGCAGGGATATCAGTCTCGGTCGAACACTTTCAGAATTTTGATCACGAATCATTCACAAAAAAATTGGTTCGTTGCGCTACACTTTAGTGAGGAGATGCCCAAGCTTATCCTTTCGGGCGCGAAGGACTTTTTCGTTTGACTCATTTGGTTCAATTTCAATCGGTATGCGGTCGGTTATCTCCAGTCCGAAACCTTCAATTGCAGCTCGTTTTACAGGATGATTGGTTAGCAACAGCATTTTGTGAACACCAAGATCGTGAAGAATCTGAGCGCCGATTCCGTAGTCTCGCGGATCCATTTTGTGAATGCCGACGATCTCCGCGTCTGCCTCGACGGCATCTTTGTCATGCTCATCCATAAGACGATACGCTCGCAGTTGGTTAACCAGCCCAACCCCGCGGCCTTCCTGTTTTAGATACAGCAACACACCGCGGCCTTCGTTTGCGATCACCTCGAGGGAACGATGGAGCTGCCAACCGGTATCGTCTCTCAAAGAACCGAACACGTCGCCAAGAACACATTGGGAGTGCACTCGAACGGGCATGCTCACATCTGGATCTATGTCACCCATAACCAGCGCCAGGTGCGTATCATCGTTGATATCGTTGGTGAATGCGATAGCGCGAAACTCGCCGTAAACGGTCGGCACTATTGCTTCGCCCGCCCGATGCACCAGCACTTCATTGGACATCCTGTAGCTAACCAGATCCGCGACTGAAATAATCTTGATTCCGTGTTGAAGCGCGAACTGCCGAAGCTCCGGGAGACGAGCCATTGAGCCGTCATCATTCATGACTTCGCAAATCACACCGGCCGGCGTCAGCCCTGCTATTCGTGCGAGATCAACGACCGCTTCTGTTTGTCCGGGTCTCACCAGCACACCACCTTTTCGCGCTCGAAGCGGCGAAATGTGCCCGGGCCGGGCGAGGTCAGAAGGCTTGGAGCGCGGATCCACTGCGACCTGGATCGTCGTCGCCCTGTCGGCCGCAGAAATCCCGGTAGTCACGCCACGTCTCGCCTCTATACTGACGCAAAAAGCAGTGCTGCGCGTTGCCGTGTTGTCTGCTTCGGAGACCTGCAACGGAATCTGCAATTCGTCCAGACGCTCCTCGGTTAACGAAAGACAGATCAGCCCACGACCATAGCGAGCCATGAAGTTGATGATTTCTGGCGTGACCTTTTCCGCTGGACAGGCGAGGTCCCCTTCATTTTCGCGGTCTTCATCATCGACGATGATTACCAGCCGTCCAGTGCGAAAATCTTCGACGGCTTGCTCTATCGTTGCAAAGGGCATGTTCACTCCGGGGCTTAAATGAATTTTCATTCTCCTGTACGGGTGGCCCTCCGTGGCCACCGTTCCTTGCAGCGATTAGGGTTATGTAAGGAGGGGCGACCACGGAGGGCCACCCGTACAGGACTCTAATAGATCACCTTCGACATCACTATTACAGACCACTAGTATCCTCTCTCGATCAGATAATCCATTGTCAATCTACTGTCTGCGGTTTCTTCGTTTTCTTTGTGAAGCATCAGTCGCTCGACATATTTTGCGAGCACATCCACTTCGAGATTTACTCGATCACCTGACTTCAAGTCGGACAGAGTAGTTTCTCGCCAGGTGTGCGGAATAATCGCCACTTCGAACCAATCTTCGCCCAACCCCGCGACAGTCAAGCTAATTCCATCAACGGTGATGGATCCTTTCATTGCTATGTAGCGCCCAAGGTCCGGTGGAAAGCTGAAACGCATTCGATAGGCATTTCCCTCCGCAGTGACGGATATGAGATCGGCGACGCCGTCAACATGTCCCTGCACCACGTGTCCGCCCAGCCGCTCTCCGACCGCCAGAGCCCTCTCGAGGTTTACCCGATCTCCGCTTCGCAGTTCTCCAAGTGTCGACCGCCGCAGAGTTTCTAATGAAGCATCGGAACTAAACGAATTTGCGTCCATCTCAATCACAGTCAGGTCGACGCCATTGATTGAAATTGAATCGCCTATACGCGTGCCTTGAAGGACCTTTACAGCTTCGATAACCAGGAATGCGCCATCGGTACGTTTCTGAATGCGGCGCACCCGGCCCATTTCAATTATGAGTCCAGTAAAGATTCCCATCGTGAGGTATTCGGGTGGCTACTTGAAGGCTTCGAGCGCGTCTTACTCCACGTGAGACAAGTTAGATCCTTGCGGCGAAGTAGGCGAGCTCTGCTTTCAAGTCTCCTCTTACCAAGCTCTTAACGGTTCAAGCGATCCAACCGACGCGAGAGAAGTCTAGCTGCGCGTTGAGACAATATCAAGGAATCGCATTGACAGAGGCGCATGCGTGAACAGTCCGTTTCATTAATTTTCCCCTTCCAACGCATCCGACTCACCCGCAAGTGTCACCGTCCAGGGCGTACCGGCGAGTCGCCACCGGCAACGCTTGCTTGACGCGAATCTCGCGTACGGTAAGAGAAATGTGTTTGTACAAATATGTTGTTTTAATAAGACCAGCTCGGGCGAATCGAGTTTTCGAAAATCAGGACAAGGAGTTGCTACGGGACCTCGCAATCTCCAGCACATCATTGACCACTCGGTCGAGACCCAACGACGACGTATCTATGTAGACTGCGTCAGCCGCTTTCACAAGCGGGGTTGCACTGCGCTCGCGGTCACGCTGATCTCTCTCTTCAAGCTCTTTTCTGATTTGATCAACAGTTGTCACGCGCCCACGCGTCCGCTCTTCTTCAAATCGCCGGCTCGCGCGAACCTCGATCGATGCATCGAGAAACACTTTTACGTGAGCATTCGGAAAAACTCTCGTCCCTATATCTCTGCCGTCCATCACAATGCCGCCCTGTCGTGCCATCTCTCGAAGCTTCTCCACCACAGCCGCACGGACTTCGGGCACTGTGGCAACAACCGACGATGCGTGGCTCGAATCGGGCGTCCTTATCTCCGCGGTTACATTCTCGCCATCAAGAAAAATTTCAAGGTGATCGGGATCACCTTTCAGGATGATCTCGGATTCTGTGGCAAGGTGCGCAATCGAACTTCTGTCCGTCAAAGGGGTGTTGGTCATCAACGCCTTCAGCCCTACAGCGCGATACACCGCTCCCGAATCAATGTAGAGGTATCCCAAAAAACGGGCTATCGTCTTACCAACTGTACTTTTCCCTGAGCCAGAAGGGCCGTCGATGGCTATAACCAGGTTTTTCTTCTCGTTCATTTCGAATTGGGACTCCTGAAGGCGGGGAAAGGAGTTAAATCAACAATTCAATACAATTGGGTCTGGTATGCATTAACAAGCATCTTACTGCACCGATTCGCGAATGGCACTCAAGGCTATTTCGCAATCACTAAAAGAAACGTCCTTATGCGTCACCATTCGCATTTGGTGGTCATCAATGCCGTTTGCGAGTACACGCCGTTGCTTGAGCTTCGCAGAAATTTCAGCGGTTGTCTGTCCGGTGCCGCTGATATCAAATACGATAATGTTGGTACGCACTCGTTCTGGATCAAGAGCTATGCCCTGGATCTCTGCCAGCCCCTTCGCCAGGAATTTTGCCATGTGGTGATCTTCCGACAGACGGTCAGGCATCTTCTCAAGCGCAACTAACCCTGCAGCTGCAAGCACGCCTACCTCCCGCATTCCGCCGCCAAGCATCCGCCTAACCGGGATTGCGCGATCGATAAAATCGCGTGAACCCAAAAGCATCGACCCAACAGGGGCGCAGAGCCCCTTCGACAAACTGAACATCACCGAATCGAACAGCGACGCGATTTCCGCAACATCGCGTTTGAGAACGATTGCCGCATTGAAGACCCGTGCTCCATCAAGATGCACCGGCACGCCTGCATTGTGAGCGCGTTCGGTAATGTTCTGCATCTGCTCAAACGACATAACAGTCCCACCCGCCCAATTTTGAGTATTCTCAATTGCAATAAGCCCGGTCTGCGCGTGAAACGAGTTTTTTGGTCTGAGAGCGGCTTCAATGGAATCCCAGTCCATTATTCCGTCCGCGCATCGAATCGGATGGGCAAGAGTACCGCTGATTACCGCCATGCCTGCCATCTCCAAATTGAACATATGGCTTCGCTCTTCGATGATGACCTCCTGGCCCGGTTGTGTATGTAGCCTTACCGCAATCTGATTACCCATCGTGCCCGATGGAACGAATAACGCGGCTTCCTTTCCGAGAATCTCGGCCGCTCGTTCCTGGAGCCTTCGGGCGGTTGGGTCTTCACCGTACACATCGTCTCCCACCTCGGCACAGGCCATTGCCTCACGCATTTCGGTTGTTGGTTTTGTGACGGTATCACTTCGCAGATCAATAAATTCCACAGTCTGAGCCCTCGTGGCAGCTTTTTATTAGCAGCCGAAGAGGATAAGCTATCCATTGGGCAATCCTCAAGCATTCAGATCCCAAGGTTTGCAATCAACTCGGAGCATGTAGATAATCAGCGCGTTTGACAGACGCGCCAGTCCGAGAATCAACGATATGATCAACCTTTCCCCGGAGGTCTTCCAATCTGCGCGGGCAATCGTAAGCCCGTATGTCTATCACACGCCTCTTCTAACCTCGCGGCTCTTGAGTGAGAAGAGCGGTTTCAATATTCGGCTCAAGGCAGAGATTTTTCAGAGAACCGGATCATATAAGATTCGCGGGCCACTAAATAAGTTCGCACATCTTACGGACGAGCAGCGTCGTCGGGGGGTGATCTGCTCATCCGCGGGTAATCACGCCCAGGGTGTTGCGCTGGCGGCAAAGCTGAATGGCATGCGTGCTGTTGTCGTTATGGCCGAGAACGCTACACCCTCTAAGATTGAGGCCACGCGCGCCTACGGTGCGGAAGTGGTGCTCCACGGCAGCATTTGGGATGAAGCAAACGAGAAGGCGAAACAGCTCTGCGAGGAGCGTGGGCTTACCTACATACATCCTTTCGACGATCCCGATTTGATTGCGGGACAGGGGACGCTGGGATTGGAGATTTACGAGGACTGGCCGTCTGTGGAAGTTGTGATTGTACCGATCGGGGGAGGCGGACTGATTTCAGGGGTGTCGATGGCTCTAAAAGGCCTGAACCCCAGGATCAGGATTATCGGGGTTGAATCCTCAGGCGCTCCGGCAATGAAGCTTAGCGTCGAAAAAGGCGAGCTCGTCACATTGGATCAAGTCGACTGCGTCATTGATGGATTGAAGGTAAAGCGAGTTGGGGAGCACACCTTCGACGCTGTGAGGCAATTTGTCGATGAGATCGTTGCTCTGCCGGATTCCGAGATTTTTGACGCGATCATCTGGATCATGTCGCACTGTAAACTCGTAGTGGAGGGCGCCGCTGCCGCATCGGTTGCAGCAGTCCTCAATGGACTAATCAAAGCGCCGGCCGGCTCAAGAGTTGTTTGCGTACTAAGCGGTGGTAACGTCAACCTGCAACAACTGAAAGGTCTAAAATGGAATTGAGTGACCAAGTCCGGGTGATCTGTTCCTCGGCCATTTTCAGGTCGAAGCGTTTTTAATTTAGCCGATTTTATGATCCAACCCTCGAAGCTTGTCGTACTCCACCCGAAACCAATCATCGCCATAACTATTGCCGTCACCGTCGCTTCTCTCGCCATCATTCTGTTCTTTGGTATTTCCTTCAATGGCTCGCCTGAAACTCTCGCGCGAAGAGACGAAGCGTTTGATTTTTATAATGAGACCAGAAAAGTTTTTGGCGATGATCATGTAATCATTGTCGGAATAACAACCAGTAACGTATTCAGCTCAGACTTCCTCGTAAAACTGGGCCGTCTCACGGATCGACTCGCCACTATAGATGGTGTCGATCAGTCGCTCAGCCTGACGAACATAAAAGCGGTAACAAAGGTCGAAGGCGGCATCAGCATTGGGCGACTAATCGACCCTGGAAGTCTGAGTCAATTGGATTCCAATTCACTCGCCCGATTAAGAGACGAAGTCACTAAAGACCCGCTTTATGCAAAGAACTACGTTTCTACAGACGGAACTACTGCAGCTATCGATGTATTCCTCAAGACGCTTGACGAAGCCAGAGCCCGAGAAGTTGCCGAACAGATCGAGCAGCTCGCAAAATCTGAAGCGAAAGGAGACGAGGTATTCCTGGCGGGCGTACCCATTGTAGACTCACGCGGCATCAAGAGCATGCTCCGGGATATGCTGGTTCTCTCGCCGATTGCCGCGGTCCTTTGTTTCGGTGTTTTCCTTTTCGCGTTTCGGAGTTTTTGGGGTGCGGTTCTCCCGATGTCCGCACTGATCATAGACCTAATCTGGACGATAGGTCTTATGAGTCTGCTCGGGAAACCTTTCACACTCGCTACGCTCCCGCTTCCTACGACTTTAATGGCCGTCGGCAGCTCGTACATCTTCCACGTTCTCAATCAGTATCGTGTGTCGATGTCGTCTCTCACTTTGAGTCATGACGCTCGCAGCGAACAAACTGCCTGGCTGGATGGTCTGACCTTTATATGCCCAGCTGTAATTGTTTCGGCAACCGCCACGATGGCTGGGTTTGGCGCATTGGCCTCCAGCACGGTGCCCACGGCGCGCGACATGGGTATCTTTGAAACCCTCGGGGTCCTCGCGTTGCTCTTTCTCACCATAGGCTTCATTCCTGCGGCGCTCGCACTCCTCCCTCGTCATGCTTTGGGCGAGGCAGGGCCGGGGAAAACCGATTATGTGACATGGCTGAACCCTCTGCTGGTCAATATCACCGCTCTGATTCTGTTCAAACGACGTCAGGTCTTAGTAGCGACTCTGCTTGCGACGGTAGCGGTCGGTGCCGGAGCGATGTGGCTCAAAGTAAATACCAACTATTTGCGAATATTCCCGAGCCATAGTGAGACTGTGCGCGATGCTGAGAAGCTTCATCAGCGGCTGGCGGGCGGGGCTACGGTTCAGATAGTAGTCAGCGGAGCTCCCGGTGCAATAACGGATCCTCAGTTCCTTCGCTCAGCTCTGAAGCTCGAGCGATTCGCACTGACTCAACCTGGAGTTGACGCTGGAATTTCGGCTGTCGACATTATTAACCGGATCGATAGTTTAATGCCTCGACCGGTTCGAAACGTTGGAAACGAATCGGCTGGCGATCTCCCTTCGAACGTTCAAGACGTACCTGCCGATCCGCGGCGGCTGAGCGCAATCTTTCGCGATTATCTTTCTGAGGATTCATCACTCTCCCGATTGGTCTCTTCTGACGGGTCGCGCATGGTCATCATTCTTCGCGTAAACCTCTTCAGCTCAAACGAACTCAGGGAGTTGACTCAGAATATCGACAGGTGGTCAGCGGCCAACCTTCCAAGTGGCGTGTCACAACGAGCGACCGGATCCATTATCCTTCTAAACGACGCTTCGGATGCGGTTGCCGAATCCCAGTCATCGAGCCTGGCGATTGCTCTGGTAACCATTTACCTGATGATGGTTGTATTGTTTCGATCGTTTGCTACCGGCCTTCTGGCGTTGATTCCGAATCTGATTCCAATAGTCGGTTATTTTGGTTTCTTAGGTTGGACTGGAATCCCTCTGGATATAACTACAAGCCTTGTCGCGAGCGCCGTGCTTGGCCTTGCAGTAGACAATGCCGTTCACATGATTCGACGCTATCGACAGTGCGTCGCCGAGCGCAAGAGTGTGGCTGGTCCGGTCGAGGCTTCCGAAGACATTTCATCCACCAATGCGGGATGGGCAATGTGGCTTTCAATGTTGCGGACTGGCAAACCGATGGTGCTGGCTAACTTTATGCTGATCGCCGCATTCCTGGTTTTCGTGTTATCGTCGTTTGTCCCGGTTAGAATTGCCGGAATCCTTTGGGCCCTGGGTATCGGATCGTGCCTTGCAGCAGACCTGGTGCTACTGCCGGTCCTGATGAAATCTAAAATCTTTGTACGTGCTGCGCTCGGCAAGGACTTAAACACCAGTGGGCGGGAAACATTGAAAACCCGCGTGCAATCGATGAGGTCAGGTCGGTCTCATGACTCACTTTGATTTTCACCAAAATATGATAACGAGGGTAAATGTTCTTACAATGATGAAGACCGAATCCTGGTATGCGACGCAGACCCGACGGTGCAGTTGGATTCGTATTTTTTCGGTAACCGTTCTTGTAGCTTTTTCGATCGCGATCTCAATCGCCTGTGGCCAAAAGCCCGGAGGGACCGCACCCGTCGAAACCAACTCCAACTCGAGTCATAGCTCAACCGCTGCTGTTGATGCGGGTCCGATTATTCAGCGTTATCGCGCCCTGGATGACAGCAGGGATAGCACAATCAAACTTGTCGCATCAATAAGCGGCAACGGAGAGCATGCCGAGATCGTGCAACCCAAACAGGTCAACTTCACGATGTACCGAAAACGGCAGCCCGATGGGCGATTATCGATGCTCGTTGAGTTCACCGCCCCTTCCGAGGAACGAGATCGGGACGGTTTGATCACCGTGTTTCCTGATGGACAGATTGAAGGGATCCGATATGTTCAAAGCACCGATAGCTTTATTGTAACTCGCGATGTATTGAGCGAAGACGCACTTTTCGGATTGACGCTGCAGGAGTTGGCCGACGGTCAGCCAGAAAAATACGATTTCACGGTAACTGGCGAAGGGGGAGATGGGGATGGAATCTATGAACTCGAAGGAAAGCTCAAATCCGGTGTTGAGTCCAAGTTTATGCGCTTAGCGTTGGTTGTTTCGAAGCAGAACTACGCGGCAAAGAAGGCTGACTTTTATGACAAACAAGGCCAGTTGGCGCGCACTCTCATCGTAAATAAGACTGAGCAGATTGGTGGACATTGGACCCGCACAAAATGGACGATCGACAATCGCGCACGGCAGAAAAAAATTGATTTTTCGCTCGTCGACGCGGTTTACGACCACGGCCTCAATGATTCGCTATTCACTCGTGAGCATCTCAAGAAGATCGCGTCGCGTTAGGTGACTTCGCCGACGTGTGGCAATTGCAAAATACAGGAGCGGTTTTGAAGGCACTCGGTTGAGAATAGTAAAAGTTTTACGGTTCGGACTTATCCTTATGAGTCTTAGCTCCTGGTGATCGAGAGCCGTCAAGCAGATTTATGCCCACCGATGATGTCCTTGCGGTAGTCGGCCGCGCTGACGACCTGTATTTTCGTCGAGCGGAGCCCGGTGCAGTCAGAGAATCTGTGATGGTGCTATCCGGCGCGCACGGAGGAGCTGATCGGTACGAAGTGCAATGGCGGCTCGCTCGCGCGCTTTTCTTTTTGGGGCAAGAGGCCGGATCCCGCGATTCGGCGCGACAGCTGTATGCTGCCGGAATCGGTGCCGGCGAGCGAGCCGTTGCGCTCAATCAAGAACGTGTTGAGGGTCATTTTTGGCTTGGTGTGAACTTCGCCCTTTTCGCCGAGGTGATTCGCGGTATCAGGGGAATTCGGGGGCTGCGTTCAGCGCGATTGGAACTAAAGCGCGCGATTGAGATCGATGAACGTTACCATGGTGCTGGGCCTCTTCGGGTGTTGGGCCGCCTTGAACACAAATCTCCGAAAATTTTAGGAGGCAGCCGCAAGCGTAGTCGTGAACTGTTTGAGCGAGCGCTAGCGATTTCTCCGTGTAACAGCGTTTCGTTATTGTATGCTGCAGAGCTTGCCATTTCTGATGGTGAGTCTGATCGAGCCTCCACACTTCTGGAGCTATTGCTCGAGTGTTCCTGTGATAGCGAGTGGGCATTTGAACACAATCGTGATCGGAAACGAGCAGGTTTATTGCTTGAAGAGTTGCGCCGAGCTCTGCGAAACGATCTCCACGGATAAGGCTACTTGCGCCTAGCGGCTTTGCGACTCTGCATTTTAATCGCGACACTAGGTCCCGAATAAATGCTTAGTCGCAAAAGCCGCAGAGACGCTGATTGATGGGGGCGCGCAGCTCGTTCCTAATCCCTCGATCAATGTACAGGTGTTGAAGTCAGAAATACGTCCCAAGCCCAGCGCCCAACATGAGCGTGTTGCGCGTCATAGACTTTTGCACGATACCTGTACCTGTTTCCGTACTCGTCGGTCCTCCCTGACTCTTTGTAATCAAGGTCTAGTGTGTGGATGCCCAGACTCTCGAGGGTATTGAGTTCATTTGGCTGCGAAACGCCATCGTGGTTTGTGTCTCGCCAGAGCCTCAGCAGTGAAAAGACCGCATCTCGGCTATCGATCACACCGTCATCATTGCCACCACGCAAGGGTTTGTCGTATTCCGCCAACGCCAGAAACCCATTTGGCTCTGAAGAAGTTGTTTGCGGTGTTACGTTACCAAACAATTCCTTGCCACTATCGATGAGCCCGTTGCCGTTTCGATCGAGCACTAACCATGCATCATCTGATTCGGCCGAGGTCCAGGAGATCTGGAGTGCATGTCCGTTGCCAAAGAAGTCGAAGACTACTCCACCCGGTGCATCGGTCATGTCAAAACCGTTTCCGAGTGTATCAATGAGTATAGGCGAGAGCCAGCACTCATTGTTCATGCAAGCTTCGAAGTCAAATCCTCCACCCCCGTTCCCCTGAGGACACGCATTCGGATCATCGCTGCAATCGGTCGGGTGCTGGCAACTTCCATTAAGTGTGTGCTCATACTGCCATATTGCATCTGCAACGCTGACGCCGGTACCTGAAAAGGTGATCGTCACGTTACATAAGCAAAAGAGGCACGGTTTTACGCCCGCCCCGAGTGTCGTGCTGCATGACGCACCATTCTGCTGACTTCCGCCATTACTGGAATCTCTAAAAAGCTGATCCCCTCCAAATGCGTGACACGAGCTCGAAGGCAACCCCGTATCGCCAACATTGAAGCTCACAACCTGTACCTGACAGAGAAGACTACAGTCGGATGCGTAGTCGCAGCTTGGCTGCAAGTCGGAATTCGCGAAATGATTGCCCCAGACATGAGCGATATTGCTGCTCACATTGCGTCTTGAGTGCTGACCGGTTGTGTTCTGTTGAACGCAATTCCCTGTCATCAAATGAAAGTCGCGGTTTCCGTCATTCGACTTTGTGGTACACGCAGGATAGTTACAGGACAAGGGATCGCAGGCATTCCCATCATCGTCACACAAGGATGAGGGAACGACGGTGCCGATGTCTGCGCGCGATGTGATCCCGATACTGGCTCCAGTCCGCCAGTCACCAGGCCACAGAGCAGAATTGCTTTGTGCGCTCGGAAGGTCGCTCTTAACAGCAGCGGCATACTCCCGGTATTTTTTTGTCCGGACATAATCTGCCCATGAAGCTCTGACCGGAGGTCGTCGTTCATAAAAAACCTTTGTCAACGCAGTCTGACCGACGATATTGTCCGCAAAATCCAGTCGTGGCTCGGAAGCTGATTGAAACCCGTTGTGATGAAGAACCATCGCGCGATATGTGCGCTCTCTACCCGCAAGGCCGATGGTCACTTCATACGTCGTGTACCGGTCCACGTCGGCACCCCGGTCGGGAGATAGACGCAACACCTCGCCCACTGTGCTATTCCAATCTTCCAGCATCGTGCGATTGTAGTCGCTGAGAATCCAACTCGCGTCGTAAAGCACGTGGTTTGGTCCGCCGTCGAAGTTGCGCTGAGTTGTTATTACCTTCAGAACGTAACCTGTCGGCTTAGTAACCAAGCTCGCGTATGGTTGCCGCAATATTTCCGTAATCAGGCCGGAGCGAATGTTTCGTATTTCCACTGCCAGTTCGTCATCCGGATTGTAGGTTCCCCTTTTCTGTACCGCGTTAAAGCCATTGCCTGCTCTAACATAGAGAGCCAGTCTTCCGTACGCGAGTTTCAAGAGCTCTTCTTCTTCAGTGAATTCGCGTACGGTGGGAGCTTGCGATGCTCGATCATTCTCCTGGCCGCGTTCCACCTGGGCGGATACGCGCGACGCGAGTACCAGAAAACCGAACCCAAACAGAAGGGTCATAGAGATTCTCACTATGTACGTCATTTCTAACCTCCTTTGGTGTCGTGGTCGTCAGACACCTGTCCTAACACTTGTCGATACAAGTGGAAACGATGCGTTGTTTTTTTGGGCGGTAACTCTGATTCGATCAATTTTGGCGGAGAGCCAGATCGATCAGATTCTTGAGGTCGTCGGCGTTCCTCATCCCTCTAAGGATGCGCCCGTTGACGAAGAACGTTGGTGTCCCTTGAACGTCGGCGCGTATTGCTTCCTGCATATCCCGTCTAACCGCCGCCGAACTTCCTTCCGAATTGAGACAGGACTCGAAATCATTGATTCTCAAACGCAGAGAGAGAGCGTACTTCTTCAACGCTTCCAGTGACAGGTCATTAGAGCCAAAGAGCAAATCGTGGAATTCCCAGAATCGTCCCTGATCGTTTGCGCATACGGATGCCTTAGCAGCCTTGAACGCATCAGGGTGAATTGAAAGGGGCATTTGCTTGAAAACTAACCGAACGCTGCTGCCATATGTCTCCAGTACACGCTTCACAACAACACTTGCCTGTTTGCAATAGGGACATTGAAAATCCGAGAACTCGACTATTGTAACCGGCGCTTCATTTGGACCAAGCGATGGTCCTTCGGCATTAACTCGTGCCGCGGTGGCGACCGGCTGGGATAGATATGTTTGAATATTCGCTTTTCCTATTATTTCCGCCACCGCTGCCTTGTACCCGTCCAGCCTCAAGCGACTCTCGAGATCCAGTCTGATTCTTTGTTTCGCCTCCTCCTCATTCATGTTCTCCAGCGTGCTGAGCATCTCGGTGTAGGCCTTGTCTATGTCGGCTTTCTTCACATCGACGTGAGCCGGCATAAGCCGATCTCTGAGCTCCTCCTCAGTCACTCCCCGCTTGCTCGCTTCGTCTCTCAGCAGTATTTGCATTATGAGATTATCCAGAGCCCCTTTTCGCAAGTTGTATATCCGTTCCTGCAAGCTGTAGAGCTGTGCTCCAAGGGTCTCGTCGATTTCCTTTTCTCGTATCGTCCGGCTGCCGTTGATAACTGCCACAACCGCATCGCCGTCCTTTTGATTGCCATCGCCGCAACAGTTCTTGGCTTCCTCTTGTGCCTTCTGAGCGTTTGAGATACTCAAACCGAAAGTACACACCGTGAGCACTATCAAAATCGATACTCTAACTTCTTTGATTTTCATTGTGATTCAGCCTCCGACGAAAACTAGCGATCAGTTAGACACAAGGCACGCCGGGCCACTGGCTGTTAGCCGAATCCGGTTGCTTCTAGCGTCATCAACTCCGTGATTCCGGACAGGCATCCACACTTATCCTGGCGCGGAGGAATATGGGCCTCCGCAAGCGGTAAAATCAATCTGTAAGGCTTAACGTCGCTAGCGCTCAGCTATGAGGATGACTAAGCGATAGGTTTCATACGCGCCGCGAATGCCCGAAACTTCAACCACGCCGGCTATCGCCCCCTCGGAATACTCCAGATAAGAATCGTTGGTGCCGGCACCTTCACCGGTCGTTTTAGCTCCATACTTTCGCAGCTGTTCGATAACCTCGCTTTTTATTTTCGACAGAAATTGAGATTCCTCGGTCTCGCTCAGTGACAGCTCCGCGCTTATCGTCCGGTGTGTTATTCCCAACCCGCCTGATCCGACTAATGCTCCACTATTTGAAACAATCGGTTGCTTTGTTCCATCAGCCGGAACATAAGCTCTGTTGATCGCGTCCTCCGGCGAGAAGCCCGTAATGAATCGACCGGGAGACTTGCTCGTCGCTACACCGCACCCCGCAGCAATAGAAGCAGTCACAAGACTAACAACAACTATTGATCGCTTCATGGGTCTCCTGTTGATTAGTTTTTTAGCGCCGGGCCTCGATGTTAAAACCAAGGAATCGATACAAGACTACGCCGCTTGAATAATCTTCCAAATCCCAAATGCTTCGTAAGCCGGCCCCAGTATCGTCCCAACACCTTTTTTGAGCAATAGGAAAAGAGTGGCGAAACTTACTAAAGGTGGCCAATTATCCTAAAGAGTTACTTATTATAATCAGAACCTGGCAACTCGTACAACTGGTTTCGATATTCGGATGGCGTAACGCCGAACGCCTCTTTGAACTCACGCGTGAAGTGACTGCGGTCCACCAAACCCACCCTTGAACGGATCTCTTTTATGCTGAGGTTCGTCTGTCCCAATAGATCACGAGCTTTCTCAATTCGAACGCGCTTGATGTACTGTATCGGAGCTACGCCCGTCTCCACCTTGAACAAATAGCACAAATGAGAGCGTGAAACCCTCGCGAATTCTGCCAGTTGTTCTACTGTGATCTTTGCTTCGAGGTTGGCGTCAATGAAACCGAGGACCCGTTTGATCTTCAAAAGCATTGTCACCCCCACCGGATGAGCGTCATTCAGAGCAATCTGAATCAGGCTCTCAAGCTTCCCTTCGCCGTCCCCTAAACTCCGACGGCGACCGGCAGCCTGTTCGCCTTTACCCAGTGAAGGTGATTAAGTCGCTGCAATCTTACTTGCAGCGATTGGAACGTTCAAGGTATCACGGTGCATTCCAATCGAAATTCAGACAGTCACCTGCGCTTGCTTATGTAGCGCATGCCTCGTTCAGCGGTTCGTCCAGTAAAATATTTATTCCTCCTCAAAACAGCGTCTTTTTTGGGAAGATCTTCTATGAAATTGGGCTTAGCCGGAGCAGTCATGTGATATCTTGTCATCGCTGCAACAGTGACATCAGACTTGCTGGCTTGGATAATCGAGCCGTTCTTGTCGTACAATGGCAGGCAGCGAACCCCCAAATCAACGTAGCACAAAAATTCGGAGGCATTCTTGATGGGTTTAAGGCGTGTAGTTGTAACCGGAATAGGAGCAGTGAGCCCCAATGGCATCGGCCGCGACCTTTATTGGAAAAACACTGCCGCCGGCGTAAGCGGTACAGGTCCCATCACGCTGTTCGACGCTTCCAAGCTGTCCTGCAAAGTTGCTGCCGAAGTCAAAGACTTTGATTTCGATCGATATATTTCAAAGAAAGACAAAGACCGCGTCCAGCGAGCAGTACCCATGGCATTCTTCGCAACGGATGAAGCTGCTGAAGACGCAGGTATCGACCTTCGCGCTCTTAGTCCCTCTGAACGCGAAAGCATTGGCGTAATAATAGGCACAGGAGCCGGAGGAATTGAATTCGCCGAACGACAGTACAAACAATACTACGACCGCGCCGATCACGATGCCGCGTATCGCCGAGTTAGCCCTTATTCAATTGTCGCTTCGTTCGTTGGCATGCTTTCGAGCGAAATAAACATGGCTTATCAGCTTCACGGAATGAGCCATGTGGTATCTACCGGCTGCACCAGCTCTACGGACGCGATGGGACATGCATGGAATGCTATCCGCCTGGGGCAGATTGACATGGTTGTGTCAGGTGGAGTGGAAGCGTGCATTACATTCGGGTTGATGACCGCTTTTTGCCGAATGGGAACCGTAACTACTAAGTGGAACCATGAGCCTGGCCGCGCTTCACGGCCGTTCAACGCCGACCGAGACGGATTCGTGCTCGGCGAAGGAGCGTGGATAGTCATTCTCGAAGAACTCGATCACGCATTGAAGCGCGGGGCACCAATCTATGCGGAACTTGTCGGATATGAGTCGACGTGTGATGCCTACCATCGAGTGCAAATCGCACCTACGGGACAGGATGCTGCTCGCGCGATGGTTACTGCCGTGGAGCGAGCTGGACTCAGCACTGGTGAAATTGATTATCTGAATCTGCACGGGACCGCAACAAAGATAAATGATCGGACCGAGTCCGCGGCGGTGAGGATGGCCTTTGGCGACCGCGCGCGAACCATACCGGCAAGCTCCACCAAATCGATGATTGGACATCCTCAAGGTGCCTCAGGCGCCGCTGGAGTCGTAGCGACGCTGATGGCGATGAAACACAATTATGCTCCTCCAACAATCAACGTAGAGGCTGCTGATCCTGAATGTGATCTTGATTATGTGCCTAACCGCGGGCGCGAAACAAGAATTGACACGGCATTGTGCAACTGCATCGCATTCGGATCCAAGAATTCGGCCCTGGTCTTCAAGAAGTTTAAGGACTAAATCGCTCAGTTACCATCTGGTCATCCATTTATTGCGAACCCTTGCACGATCGAAATAAATCAGAACCAGACTAGTGTCTTGCCTGTTCTCATCTTAGAGCACTCATAGCCAATGTTGCTGCCTCAATAGTCTTCTCAATATGATCTTCACCGTGCGCAAGACTCACAAAAGCGCATTCAAATTGAGACGGTGCGAGGTACACTCCTGACTCAAGCATGCTTCGGAAAAACCGGCCGTACAGCTCAGTGTCAGAGAGCTTCGCGGTAGACCAGTCGCTGACCGGACCTTTGGTAAAGAAACTGGTCAGCATTGAACCGACGCGATTTACCACTGCTGGTATCCCGGCTCTTGAAGCCGCGTTCCGTAAACCTTGTTCCAGTCGTGCACTACGACGATCGAGTTCGTCGTACGGTTTCGAATCTCTTAGCAATTTCAACATTGCAAGACCGGCAGATACTGCGAGGGGATTACCGGACAGGGTTCCTGCCTGGTAAACCGGTCCGAGAGGAGCCAGACGGTCCATCACGTCTGCCCGGCCGCCAAATGCGCCTACGGGAAGGCCACCTCCGATTATCTTGCCCAGACAGGTAAGGTCAGGTTTGATACGGTAAAGCTCTTGAGCTCCTCCGTACGCCACCCTGAAACCGGTGATCACCTCATCGAAAATTAGTAACGAGCCGAACCTGGTTGTAAGCTCTCGGACTGCCTTCAGGTAACCGGATTTTGGCGGCACACATCCCATATTGCCTGCCACTGGCTCGATAACAATTCCTGCGACCTCAGTTCCCTGCTCTTCAAAGGTCTGCCGCAAAGTGTCAACATCATTAAAAGGAACGACAATGGTATTCCGGGCAAAATCGGCCGGGACGCCGGCGCTGTCAGGCGTCCCAAAGGTCGCCAGACCAGAACCCGCCTTCACAAGAAGCCCGTCGCTGTGTCCGTGGTAGCAACCCTCGAACTTCACAATTCGGTCCCGACCGGTGAATCCGCGCGCAAGCCGGATCGCGCTCATCGCCGCTTCGGTACCTGAGCTTGTCAGTCGGACTCGTTCAATCGATGGAAAAGCCGACACTATTTCGTTTGCAAGCTCAACCTCGAGCTCTGTGGGTGCTCCATAGCTTGTTCCCCTAATGGCGGCTTCACGAACAGCCTCTATAACTGCCGGATGCGCGTGTCCCATGATCATGGGTCCCCAGGATCCTACGTAATCGATGTAGCGGTTTCCGTCGACGTCCGTGAGATTGGCGCCCGCAGCATCGCGTATGAACAGAGGCGCTCGGCCAACCGCACGGAACGCACGAACCGGACTGTTAACGCCGCCGGGAATCACTTGTTGAGCGCGAGTGAAGAGATCATCGGATCTCGTTGTGTCGAGATTTGTCATAGGTCCTCACGTTAGTAGAATCGTCCTTCGAGCCGCTATACTTTGACAGTTAGGTTGTGCGTTGGATCTGGCTGTCCAAACCGCAGTATAACAACGCAGGATTTATCGAGTAAAAGAATCGATGAAACCTAAGCACCATTTTTGGTCGTCAGTTGTGACGGGAGGAGCTCTCTACTGGGCCACCGGCTCGGCCTCGGCGTTTACCGGCGCGGTCATTGGCGGTTTCCTGATCGATTCCGATCACATTATTGACCAGATGTGGTCGATTCGCTACGGAGCTCCGTTCAGGCGTCCTCAACGTGACGTTCTCGAAAGCCCTGGGAGTAAGATGAGTTGGGTGATGAATCTTCTGCGTCCGCGAAAGCTCTTACGGTTACCATTGGTGTTCCACTCATACGAGTTACTCGTTCTGATCATGATAATTACGGTTGTATTTCGAACACCGTTTTTGATAGGTCTATTAGCCGGCTATGTGTTACACCTGACACTAGACATGGTGAGGCACCATCACGAGTTCAATTCTCCGTTCTTCTACCTGATCTCCTACAGGCTCGCCCAGGGCTTTCGTCGGGATTGCCTGATCAAACGGGAGTACCTTTAGGTCCGAGGACATTCGGAGAAAGGGGAAACCTCGTATCGATTACAGCCGTTATTCTTAATAGTAGAGCTCGGCAGTTCTTAAAATAAGCACACGAGATATGAGGTGAGCGATGTATTGTCCAAACTGCTCAACCGAGGCCGAAGTAGACCAAAAATTCTGTCGATCTTGCGGGATGGAGCTCACGGGAGTTTCAGAACTTATTAGCGGCCAGACTGATCTCGAAACCGTCTCGGCCTGCAAAACCCCTTTCTTAAGGAAACATCATCGCGTAATGCTCATCCTGGGAGCCATCCTGATGCTCTTGGCCCTCCTGTTCGGATCGAGCCTGAAGATTCTTAGCAAAGAACACATTCAGATAGCGGGAGAGTTCACACCATACCTGATGGTCTTCAATCTTTTGATATTGTGTGTTGGTATTGGCTTGATTTGTCTCCCGTTTCTGGTGATGATGACGCCCACCCCACGCGATCGAAGGCCGATTAACAAAAAAGCCGAAGCGACCTTTAAGCTTGATCCCCATTTGCTCCCCGAAGAGCCGGCCAGCGTGACAGAGCAGACCACTGAGTTTCTCCGAGCTTCCGAAGTGGCAGTAATCACACGGACCACCGCACCGCAAGGCGACTGAAACAAGAGATCGGCTAGTAACTCAATTTGTCACGGAAAAGGGACATCGCCTATAATCGGCGTTCATCGTGGCCACTCGGATAAACAAACGCGACCTTCCCTGGGTCGTCCTCATAGCAGTGTCCTTTTTATTTGGACTCGCGGTCTCGTGGGAACGATGGGGTAATCCGCTTGTAGACTGCGGGCGCGAAATGAACCAGCCTTTGAGGCTGGCACGCGGAGAAATGCTGTACTCCGATGTGCGTCATATCTACGGGCCGCTCTCTCCCTATCTCAATGCTTTCCTGTACAAGATTTTCGGTCCGTCACTGGCTGTTTTGTACGCGGACGGCATCATTACAGCAATCCTGATACTAGCGACGGTATATTGGCTTTCGAGGCGGCTGATGGGACCGGCAGCAGCGGCCGCAACAACTCTGAGCGTGATGTGGCTGTGCGCGTTCAAGCAGGCTGGCAACTACGTTCTTCCATATTCCTATTCTGCCCTGCATGGCTGTGCGCTGGGTCTTCTATCGCTGGCATTGCTAGTTAACTTTCTCGAACGGCGTGAGCAAACTGGTGAGAGTATAGAGAGTGCGGTCTCTAGCCTACGTGGGCAGAGGACTAGGACTATTATGGCACTGGCTGCCGCCGGGGTTATAACCGGTTTTGCGATCCTCGCCAAGACAGAAATGGGACTGGCCGCATTGAGCGCCGGGATTGCGACAATCGCGCTGGCTGGCTACCCGAATGTGAAAAAGGCAATTAAGTTTGGATTGGTATTCACTGTACCAGCATTAATCCTTGTTATTGGAGTTTATGGCTATATCGCTTCGCGCGTTGGTTGGTCCATCCTTTCTCACGATAGCCTTCTTTTCTTTCGATACCTTCCCCCTGAATTGGTTTATTTTAACAAGCGTGTATCCGGCTTCGACCAGCCTCTCCGATCGATCGCCAGCATCCTCGGAGCAGCCGTACGAGTAAGTGCATTGGCCGCAGTCGTTGGAACGGTGAGTGTGCTTTTCACCTGGCGAAAACGCCAGACTGCTCCATCCAAGGTTTCTTTCTCGGATCTAACCAGGGTGAGCGATGCCGGGCGCGCCACCTATGTTCAGATATGGATGCTGTTTGTGCTATCGCTGCTACTGGTAGTCGTGCCTTTTGCTGGAGCATTGAACTTTGAGAAGGGCCCTTACTTAGCAATGCCCTTATTGCTGATTGGCTTAATCGGAACTGAGGTTGTCAAACAACTAAAACAAGGGCTAGGGCGACCGCTGAAGAGCCAAACAATGATAGTCGTGGTTGTCACCGTGTACGCGCTTGCCAGTCTTGCCCGTGTAATTCTGCGAGTGAGAAGCGGAGGCGCCTACAGTTCATACTTATTGCCAGCATCGGTAATTATGTTCACATATGCATGGGTGAATCCATTCGCTGATATGTTTCGCCAGTCAGATACGAGGCGATTGGCGCGTAACATTGCCGTCGCGCTTTTGATGCTCGACGTGGCTATAACAGCCTCGCTGCTCTCGTTCCGTTTTCGAGACCGAAACACCTCGCCGATAAGAACAGCACGTGGAACAATCATTGCCATTCCCGATCTGGGCAAAGCCATCACTGATGCAATTTCATTCATCGATCGAGAAACGGAACCCGGCGAACCAGTGGCGGTGATGCCTGAGGGCACGTCGCTCAATTTCTTCACGGATCGGCCCAATCCTTTGCGCGAAGAAATCACCACACCGGGTTATTTGAACGAGGAAGGAGAAGAACGCGCAATCCTCCAGCTCCAACAATCGAATACTCGATTAGTACTTGTGGCCAATCGCGCAACATCTGAGTTCGGTGCGGAGGCTTTCGGAAAAGATTACTGTAAAACTCTGATGGCCTGGATCGAACAAAACTTCGAGCCGTGCGCGATTTTCGGTGTTGATCAGGAACGGAACCAGCAGATCGGCGACAAAGCCTTTTTTATACGTGCTTACCGGAAACGGAATACAACGCAGCCACCAGAACTGGCTGCGGTTCGACAATAGGTCTAATAGGTCCTACGTCCTCTTAACTTTCAAATCGCGGGATGTTTATCTGTTTCTCATCAGCAGTTTTACGCGCATCTTCATAGCCAGCATCTACGTGACGAGCAACCCCAAGACCAGGGTCGTTGGTAAGTACTCGATTTAAGCGCTTCGCTCCATCTTCGGTTCCATCCGCCACGCTAACCTGCCCAGCATGAAGCGAATAACCAATCCCAACCCCGCCGCCGTTGTGAATTGATACCCAGGATGCTCCGGACGCCGTATTCAACAAGGCATTGAGTAAGGGCCAGTCCGCAATCGCATCCGAGCCGTCCCGCATACCTTCGGTCTCTCGATAAGGCGACGCAACTGATCCCGTGTCTAAATGATCACGACCAATGACAATTGGCGCCTCCAGTCGCCCGGTACGCACCATGTCGTTCATTGCTTCCCCAAACTCTGCTCGTTCGCCGTAGCCTAGCCACAGAATCCGTGCAGGAAGTCCCTGAAATTGCACGCGCTCGCTTGCCAGTTTGAGCCATCTCGAAAGAACCTGGTCGTCGGGAAAGAGCTCCAGCGCCAGGCTGTCGGTCTTTCGGATATCGGCCGGGTTACCTGATAGCGCTACCCATCGGAACGGCCCGCGTCCCTGGCAAAAGAGCGGGCGAATATACTCTGGTACAAAGCCGGGAATCTCAAACGCATCTTGCACTCCAGCCTTGGTCGCTTGCGTCCGGATGTTGTTGCCATAGTCAAACGTCACCGCACCTTTGCGCTTCAGCTCAAGCATCGCTTGAACGTGTGCCGCCATCGAATCCATCGAACGTCTTATGTAACCTTCCGGGCGATCACGTCGCATCGCCGCGGCTTCATCCAGACTCAGACCTGCCGGCACGTACCCATTTAAAGAATCGTGTGCGCTTGTTTGATCGGTTAGCACATCGGGAACGATATTGCGCCGATTGAGCTCGGGTAGCAGGTCAGCACAATTTCCGACGAGACCAACAGATACTGTTTCGCCTCTCGAGCGAGCTTCATTTATGATGTGTAGCCCTTCGTCGAGATCGCTCGTGATCCTATCGCAATACCCTGTGTTTATCCGCTTTGCGATTCGGTCTCGATCAACATCGATTCCCAGAAAACAGGCGCCATTCATCGTCGCCGCAAGAGGCTGAGCACCTCCCATGCCTCCCATTCCTCCAGATACGATCAGTTTGCCTTCAAGCGACCCACCGAAGTGTTTTGCGCCAGCCGCGGCAAAGGTCTCAAATGTGCCCTGAACAATGCCCTGGCTCCCGATATAGATCCAGGACCCAGCGGTCATTTGGCCGTACATCGTAAGGCCAAGCCGCTCGAGCCGGTGAAACTCCTCCCAGTTGGACCATTGACCGACGAGATTCGAGTTCGCAATCAATACTCGTGGCGCATACTCATGAGTTCGAAATATTCCTACCGGCTTGCCCGATTGCACCAGCAGCGTCTCGTCGTTTTCGAGGTCGCGTAATGAACTCACGATCGCATCGAATGAGCGCCAGTCTCGCGCGGCTTTACCAGTCCCGCCGTAGACGATAAGTTCATCGGGTTTTTCTGCAACGTCGGGATCCAGATTGTTCATCAGCATTCGAAGGGCCGCTTCCTGATGCCAGCCCTTGCAGCTGATCTCACTGCCCTTCGGCGCTCTGATACTCCTCGTTTGGGTCATAAATTCCTAACGAAACGCTATTTTTGAAATTTGTGAGGGATTGATCATCTAACTTAAAAGAGCCCATAGTTCTTAGAAATTGGATTCTAGCATAGGGCATTCAGGGGACGAACGGATCGGGTCGAATGTATTGAGATGCCCCGGTCAGGTTATTGATTCGACGCCAGCGATGATAGTATGTTTATGCGCTCATTAGCGGCTGATTGAAGACGCGAGAGACTTTAGGGGGCCCCATTCCCGTTCCCGCGTTTAATAGATCGAGCAGAAGAGGTTAAACATGGATACGTCGGGTGTACTGTTTCGCAACTCCAGGATGTTTAGCTATGTCCTCGCCGCCATCGCAATGTCAGGATACGATGCGGTTGCCACAATGCAGCACATCGGGCGCGGCGTTGCTGCCGAAGGAAATCCACTGATGGCATCCCTGATCCATCAAAATGCCATACTATTTTTTCTGGTAAAGATGGGAATAACTGCCCTTGGCCTTCTGATCTGCTACCACTTTTCCCACTTGAGGACCGCTCAGCTGGGAATCAAGTTGGTCGTAGGGATCTACCTCTGTTTGTGCGCCTATCACGGAATGATCGTTCTGCTCGGATAATTGCAAGTCTTTATCAGACCTCTCCAAGGCGACGTACTACCGGGACAAGAGACTCGATGTAACTTGAGAGCGGTGCATCCCGCTCGATCGATGGGACAAGTGCCCGTACCCGCGAATAAGCCTCCGCTAATCGAGGCCCTGGTTTCAAGGGCATCAGAAAATCCAATCCCTGCGCCGCACACATCAATTCGATAGCAATAATAATCTCGACGTTCCGAACAACCTGCGCAAATTTTATTGCGGATGTCATACCCATACTGACGTGGTCTTCTTTGTTTCCAGAGGTTGGGAGATTTGTGACAGATGCCGGATGTGCAAGGACATTGTTTTCCGCGATCAGCGATGCCGCCACGATCTGGGCGATCATTAAACCGGAGTTCATTCCTGGATTGGGTGTAAGAAAGGCCGGCAGACCTGAGAGATCAGGGTTAACAAGCCGCTCAACGCGGCGTTCTGATATCGTGCCGAGATCTGCGATTGCTACGGCTGCGTAATCCAAAGTCAGCGCGATCGGCTCGCCGTGAAAGTTCCCGCCCGATAAAACTTCACCCGCTTCGGCGAAGATCAAGGGGTTATCGGTCGCGCTGTTGATCTCGATTTCGAGGATCCGTCGGGCATGCGCGAGCGAATCTCGAACCGCGCCGTGCACTTGAGGCATACATCGAATCGCATAAGCGTCTTGCACCCTGGGGTCAATCGAATGATCGCGGTGAGATTCCCTGATCTCACTTGCCTCGATCAGTTCACGCAATCTCCTGGCGCTTTTGATTTGTCCGGGATGAGGTCGTACCGCGTGGATCTTGTGATCGAAAGCCACGGGTGTCCCGCGTAAGGCTTCAAGAGACATTGCACCCGCAACATCCGCTGCGTCCGCAAGACGCTCCGCATCCAAAAGCGCGAGACCTCCAACCGCAGTCATCGCTTGCGTCCCGTTTAGCAATGCCAGGCCTTCTTTGGCTTCCAGCGCAAGGAATCGGATATTCGCGGCCTTCATAGCTTCAGCGCCGTTCATGCGCTGACCGTTATAGCTCGCTTCGCCCTCTCCAATTGCGACCAGCGCAAGATGGGCCAGCGGAGCGAGATCTCCAGACGCCCCCACCGAACCTCGTGATGGGATAATTGGATGGACGCGTTTATTGAGCATCTGCAGGAGAGTTTCAACGACTTCGATTCGACAACCTGAGTACCCTTTTGCGAGAACGTTAGCCCGCTGAAGCAACATTGCTCGGACGACGCGTTCTGGCAGCGGGTCGCCAACTCCGCACGAGTGTGAGCGCACAAGATTGACTTGAAGCTCACGCAGCTTCTCGTGCGGGATCGTCACATCTGATAGCGCGCCGAACCCCGTATTTATGCCGTACACAACTTCGCCTCGCGCGACGATGTCTTCAACGAAGCGCCGCGCTCGTTCAATCCGTCCCCGAGCAGTGTTAGCCAGGGAGACCGCGGCTCCGTCCGCTACATCGGCGGTTTGCTCTAAGGTTAGCGATGCGCCGTCTATTTCCATACTTTGGACGAAGCCTATTTGAGCGAATGTGAGAAGTCAACATAGTGATACTTTAGAGAAAACCTACGAAAAGGACCCGACAACAGGTACCAGGAGCGGAACATATCAATTCCCTTTTGCCGCTGTCGGCCGCTGCGTCTAAGATTTTCGTCTGTCTACGAAAAATCAATTGCTGCGTGAATCGATATGTTGACATATAATAAAATCGCTTAAATCAGATGTGGCCGAGGCGTAGAAAAGAGAGGACTTCAATTGAGTCTATGATGGCTGCGACTAGTCAGTCTGTTGTGACGGCGATGGGCCACGCCGATCTTCACGAATGCTGGAGACTCGATCAGCGATGTTTCGCGGACGGTGAGGCATACGACCGCGAAACGATTCGATATCTTCTCTCTCACGCACAATCCGTTTGCCACAAGGTGATTTCTTCGGGCAACGAGATGATCGCTTTCGTGGTCGGAATGATCGAGCCTGATGGAACGGGGCACGTAGTTGCACTTGGGGTCGCTCCGGAGCACCGGCGATATGGACACGGGCGGCGGTTAATGTACGAAGTTGAGCAGGGGTTTCTCCGTCGAGGAGTAACGACCGTTCGCCTCGAGGTACGCACATCAAACATAGTGGCCCAGCGGCTCTATCTGGACCTGGGCTATAAGATCGTTCGAAGAATGCCACGATATTACACAAGCGGCGACGACGGTTTCTTGATGATTAAGAGCCTCGTTTGAACGCTCGCCGTTCGAGCATAAACTTCCACCGTAGATTCTATTTCGACAGAGTTCAAAGCCACGATTCGCATCAAGCTGAATCTTGTCACTATTCTCTCGAATCTATTAATATCTCGCTCGGATAAGATTCAATGTCAGAGGAACTGAATGGAATTGAGAAATCGTGTATCTACACTCCTGCTTGCGGTACTGGTAGCCTTGGGAGGACTAAGCTGTAACGCTAAGCAAAGTAATACTAACAAAAAGGCAACTAGCGAAATTCCGGCGAAACCCGGTAAATGGATAGCTCAGTACCGGTCTCCTGCATCACTGAGTTATTCTGGCTACAATCTGGGCGTCTTCTTCTACAACGGAATATCGGTAGTGTCCCCTGACGTAGTTTTTGTGTGCGGCGATATGCCTAACCCGAAAGGCGGAGAGGAAAGGATTGGGGTTGTCCTACGAACGTCAGACGGAGGAAAGAACTGGATTGAGACCCCAATCGAAAAGCCGGGAATGCTGATCACCAAATTGAACTCGCTCCATTTCATAAACTCGGACGTCGGGTGGATGGTTGGAGCTGATTCCGGCAATGACGGCATCGTTCTCAAAACGACAGACGGAGGGTCATCATGGTCTGTTGCGAGAATAGGCTACAAACAAATACCGGTCACAGTCTTTTTCAGCGATGCCGATCATGGATGGATAGGCGGAGCGACCCCTTTGCAGGGAGAGGAAGAAGGGGTCGGCGGTCCAAGCGCAATTTTGGCGACGAATGACGGCGGAAATACATGGAATGCACAGACCAACATTCCAATCTCAATCCTTCGCATTACATTTATCGATACGTCTACAGGCTGGGCATCGGGCACAAATGGAGTCATTTATAACACCATTGATGGTGGCCGAATCTGGGATAGACAACGAACTGAGATTGAAGCAGGCGATGGACCCGTGGATCCTCACGGCGAGGGTGCGAAGAAGTTCTCCGTCAGGGGTCTGCAGTTCATTGACAAGGATCATGGCTTCGCGTCGGCCACCGCCGCCGAGCAACCAGCAGGTCGAATGCTCGTCACTAGCAATGGGGGCGCCGCATGGCGGAGGCAATGGATGGTAAATGCCGGCGTGCGTGATGTCTTTTTCTTGAACCCAAACCAGGGCTGGGCGCCAACCGATCAAGGTCCGTACATCAACTATACGGTTGACGGGGGCAAATCGTGGTTGAGCGAGCCAAAGGTGTTTGAACAGGAAATGACAACATCGAGAGTGGCAGGCGCGGATCCAGCACACGTGTGGGCAGTTGGCGGCGGCGCCATTTTCTTTCGCGTCACCGACTAATACCTGAACGAATCACTCACCGCACAAATTCAGAAAGAATACGCCGTTAAGAAACTGTTTCTCGCGGCTAATCCTGGTTTCTGAATTGGAGGCTTCGATGCGCAGAGCAAATTGGCTTCTAACCGGTTGGATTTTTGCGGCGGCTATCGTGGCCATCACGCCTCTCTTCAGCGTCAAGGCATCTTCATCATCTCAACGCCCGCGCCAAAAACCTTCAGTGACGCTTCGCATACCCGAGCCACGGGACGTCATCGGATTCCGTCCGGGCGACGACCGGAAGTTAGCTTCGTGGGCCCAAATCGTTGATTACTTCAAGCATCTGGAACAGACCAGCGATCGCCTCAAGTTCCAGGAACTCGGCAAGACTACGCTGGGCCGCCCTTTCGTACTCGCAACAATCTCATCGCCCTCAAACCTCGCGCGACTTGAACACTTCAAAGAAATTCAACGGAAGCTTGCGGACCCGCGTACCTTCAACAGCAACGACATCGAAGCCGAAAAACTGATAGCCGAAGGCCGCACAATTGTGCTGATCACCTGCGGGATTCATTCGACTGAAGTCGGTGGCAACCTCGTATCAATGAACATCGCTCACAAACTTGCCTCGGACAATTCTGCTGAGACGCTTGAGATACTGGACCGTTGCATCGTGCTGCTGGTTCCTTCCTTGAATCCGGATGGTGTTGACATTGTGAAGAACTGGTATGACAAAACCGTCGGCACACCCGCTGAGGGAACGAGTCCGCCGGAGCTTTATCATCATTACACCGGTCACGATAACAACCGAGACTGGTATGCGTTCACGCAGGTGGAAACCCAATTGACGATCGACAAGGTGCATAATGTCTGGCACCCGCAGATTGTCCACGACATTCATCAACAGGGGGAAAACGGCTCGCGGTTTTTCCTCCCGCCATACGTGGAACCGTGGGAGCCCAATGTACCGCCGATAATTCAAGCTGGCGTCAATTTCATGGGTTCTACAATGGCGTGGGAATTGGTAGCTGAAGGCAAGGCAGGCGTGGTGACCAATGGAGTTTATGATGCCTGGACGCCGGCTCGCTCATATCAGCACTATCACGGCGGAATCAGGATTCTGAGCGAGACGGCTTCAGCCAGAATTGCTTCACCAACGAACATTACATTTGATCAATTAACCCCGCAAATTGGGGTTAATCCGAAGCTTCGAAGCGCCAACTTTCCGCTTGTGTGGCAAGGCGGCGAGTGGAAGTTGGCTAACATCGTCGACTACATGCAGTCTGGAGCTTTTGCATTGATGCGCAACGCGGCGCGTTATCGCGAACGATGGATTAGGGATTTTTATAAAGTTGGAAAGGATGCCGTACGAGAACGAAAATCAGGCGAGCCGTTTGCGTTTTTGATCCCGCCAGTGAAAGATGGCAATTTCTGGCGAGTTGAAGGCAGAAGGCGTCTCCTGGCGATTCTTTCCCGCGGCGAAGTTGAAATGATCGATACGCCTGCCGCATTTGAAGTCGACGGAATTCAATATCCTGTAGGAACCACGATCATCCCGTTGGCACAGCCTTACGGCGCGTTCGCAAAAACATTACTTGAACGGCAGCAATACCCGGACATTCGCGAATATCCCGGCGGCCCTCCTCGTCGGCCTTATGACGTTACTGCACACACCTTACCTCTATTGATGGGAGTCAATGCGGCTCAGGTAAACCATTCCTTTCGACTACCCGAGCCGCAACGCTTTCTGTCAACGAAGGCTGAGCCCACCAGAAACGCCAAAGCAGTTCGCGTCGGTCTGTACAAAAGCTACGCGGCTTCAATGGACGAAGGGTGGACTCGTTGGGTACTTGATCAATACAAAAAGGACTCCATAGGTTTTGACCTCAGTTATGCCTCCGTGAAGGACGTAGATCTTGTAGCTGCAAATCTGGAGTTAAGACTTGTTGCAAGAGAGACTGACATCCCGTACGAAACCCGGGAACAAGCTGAAAGTGCAGCGAAATCAGCGAAGCCAGGCAAGACTCCGTATACTGCCGAATGGGAAGTGGTCGCGTATCGCGAGCAACCAGATTCGAATGGCCCAAGTATAAATGGCTGGATAGTCGTAAGCAAAAACCCAATAGTAACGAGCCGCGATATGCGCAATGTTTCGGCTAAACCGTCCGAATACAGCCCGGTAGTTTTTGATATTGATTTCTCTCTCACTCCGCAAGGCGCGAAGCGTCTCGCTGAGGCGAGCAGCGCACATATCGGCGAGAGGCTGGCCATCAGTCTAAATGGCGAGGTCAGCTCTGCACCTCGCATCAACAGCCGAATCAATGATAAAGGTCAGATCAGCGGTAATTTTTCTCGGGAATCAGCTGAAAAGCTCGCAAGCGCCTTGAGCAACATCGGCTCTCGATTTGATTGCATAATCATACCGGCCCAAAGCGCCCAGCAAATCTTTAACGGCCTGTCGCGCGAGCGTTATCCATCCAATGTGTCGGGCGGGCTCGGCACCACTGGCGTTGATGCACTAAAGAAATTCGTCCAGGACGGCGGCACGCTAATAACCCTCAATGAAGCATCGCAATTCGCAATCGAGAAACTTGGAGTGCCCGTAAAAAATACTCTGGAAGGTGTCCCGCCAAAGGATTTTTATTGCCCGGGCTCAATCCTTAAGATCAAAGTCGACCCTTCCAGTCCTTTAACCCGCAAAGCGCCAATGCTCGAATCATCGCGCGATGAATCAATCGCTTGGGTAGAAGGCTCACTCGCTTTCGAGACAACGAGCCCGGATGCAAAAGTGATCGCACGCTTCGCCGATTCGAACGATATCCTGCTATCAGGCTGGCTTCTGGGCGGAGAAAAGCTCGCGAACAAAGCTGCGATCGTAGAAGTAAAGATGGGCAAGGGTCGAGTGATAATGTTCGCATTTCGTCCTCAGTACCGCGGCCAAAGCATTGCCACCCTTCCATTCTTGTTCAACGCGATTGAGACCAGCGTCTCTCAATAGTTCTCTCCCAAAAGCACTGGCGCTATCAATTTCTCGCGGGTAAATTGAATTTGGGGGTAATCATAATGAAACAGCTAAATTTACTGATAACTGGTGCCGTGATCTTGATATTAGCTGTCTTCGGATTCGCGCAAAGGCGCTCCGCATCGCAAGCAAAAGGCCTTGGACCATCTGAAGCCGCACTCAATGTCATTACTAAAGAAGGCCTCCTGAGTCACATAAAAGTCCTTGCTTCCGATGAATTCGAAGGCCGTGGACCGGGAACTAAAGGCGAAGACCTCTCAATCAACTACATTGCCGATCAATTCAAGAAGATCGGTCTTGCGCCGGGAAACACTGACGGAACCTATTTCCAAAAGGTGCCTCTTGTCGGTATCACCACCGGCCAGGATGCCGTGATGAGCGTAAAGGTCGGCAGTAAAGATTTGAAAATGAAGTTTGGCGATGACTTCGTGGCTCGAACAGTTCGTGTAGTCGAGAAAACCGGCTTCGATGCAGACGTCGTTTTTGTTGGATACGGCGTGGTAGCTCCTGAGTACGGTTGGGACGACTACAAGGGAATGGATGTTCGCGGCAAGGTCTTGATCATGCTTGTGAATGATCCGCCTGTAACGGACAGCAACAATCCCACCAAGCTCGACGACAAGATGTTCAAAGGCCGCGCGATGACCTATTACGGTCGATGGACTTACAAGTTCGAAATCGCCGCCGAGAAGGGCGCCGCCGGCGTACTGGTCGTTCATGAAACCGGACCTGCCGGCTATCCCTGGTCGGTACCGAAGGGCAGTTTTACAATCGAGAACTTTGATCTGGTTTCAAAAGACAAGAACATGTCGCGCGTACAGGTTGAGGGATGGATCACTGATACGAAGACGAAGGAGTTGTTGAACACCGCCGGATTGAACTTCAATACGCTCAAGAAAAACGCTGCCAGCAAGGACTTCAAGCCGGTAGCGTTGAATGCTCATGCAAAACTTGACTTGAACCAGAAGCTTCGATTCATCGATTCGCACAACGTAGTCGCGAAGCTCGAAGGCTCGGATAGGCTAAAGGATGAGTATGTGATTTATACCGCTCACTGGGATCATCTTGGCATCGGACTGCCAAACGAAAAGGGCGACAAAATCTACAACGGAGCGCTCGACAACGCCTCGGGCTGTGCAGGGCTGATCGAAATAGCTCGTGCGTTCAAAGCGCTGCCGACGCCCCCTCGCAGATCGATTCTATTTTTGTCCGTGACCGCCGAAGAGAAAGGATTGATCGGATCGAAGTATTACGCTGAAAACCCGATTTATCCTCTGGAAAAGACCGTCGCCAATATCAATATGGATGGCCTGAATCAATGGGGACCGACACGCGACGTAACGGTTGTTGGTCTGGGAAACTCGACCCTTGATGACGTATTGCAACAAGCGGCCGCCGAGAAGAAGCGAGTATTGAGGCCCGATCCGGAGCCGGAAAAGGGTTTCTATTACCGCTCTGACCACTTCAACTTTGCGAAGGTAGGAGTTCCGGCGCTCGATCCGAATGATGGAATAGACTTCATTGGAAAGCCTGCAGGATGGGGACAGAAGAAGAGGGACGAGTACACCGAGAACGACTATCACAAGCCGTCGGATGAGATAAAACCTGACTGGGATTTTTCTGGGGCAGCTGAGGACTTGCGGCTGTTGATGACGGTGGGGTACAGGGTGGCGAATACAGACAAGTATCCGGAATGGAAGCCGGGTACGGAGTTTAAGGCAAAGCGGGATGCGATGATGAAAAGCGCCGGTCAGTGAGAAGAGCGCAGGAGGATGAAGAGCACTGGGCAGTGATTGTGGAGTTATATAAGGATTGCAAATTCGAAAGCAGATTCAGATTGCAGATTCGGATTGCAGATGCAGATTGCAGATTCGGATTGCAGATTCGGATTGCAGATGCAGATTGCAGATGCAGATTCAGACTGCAGATCTAGGTTTCAAATGATTTCAAATTTCAAATTTCAAATTTGAAAAGCTGGAATCTGAGAATCGCAACCTGCCATCTAAACTTTGGAATCCGGATTTGAAGTCTAAGTCTGCAATCCGAATTTGCAACCTGAATCTGCAATCCGAATTTGCAATCTGAAATTGCAATCTGAAATTGCAATCTGTATCTGCAATCTGTATCTGCAATCTGAAATTTGGAATCCGAATCTGCAATCTGCAATCTGCAATCTGAAATTTGGAATCCGAATCTGCAATCTGCAATCTGAAATTTGCAATATGAAATTTGCAATCTGAAATTTGCAACCCAACAAAGAAAAGCGATGAACTAGATCACCCATGAACAAAAACAAGGAGAAACCTTGAACAAACGAAAACTCGGTACTCAGGGCCTTATCGTCTCCGAGCAAGGCCTCGGCTGCATGGGAATGTCCGAATTCTACGGCGCTACGGATGAGACCGAATCAATCGCCACCCTCGATCGAGCGCTCGAGTTAGGCATCAATTTCTTCGATACATCCGATGCCTATGGCCCGTACAAAAACGAAGAGTTGCTTGGCAGGGCATTCCGCAACCGTCGGAACCAGGTCATAATCGCAACCAAATTTGCAATCCGCCGCGATCCCGCGAATCCAACCGTTCGAAGCATCGACGGCCGCCCTGAATACGTCCGCGAAGCCTGTGACGCATCACTGAAACGACTGGGTGTTGAGTGTATCGATCTTTACTATCAACACCGTGTCGATCCTAACGTGCCGATCGAAGACACCGTCGGCGCAATGTCCGACCTGGTGCGCGCGGGCAAGGTTCGCTATCTCGGCCTAAGCGAAGCCGGGCCACAAACGATCCGTAGGGCACACGCAGTTCATCCAATAACCGCTCTGCAAACCGAGTACTCGCTATGGAGCAGAGATCCGGAGGATGAGATTCTGGCAACCGTACGCGAACTTGGAATCGGGTTTGTTGCGTATAGCCCTCTCGGTCGCGGATTCTTGACTGGACAGATTACGAGCATTGATGACCTTGCCGAAGATGATTACCGAAGGTACTCGCCGAGGTTTCAAGGGGAGAACTTTGCCAGAAATCTCGAGATGGTGACGCGAGTCACGGAGATGGCTCAGGCAAAGGGAGTCACACCGGGCCAGCTCGCACTAGCCTGGGTGTTAGCTCAGGGCGAAGACATTGTTCCGATACCCGGTACAAAGAGACGTCGATATCTTGAGGAAAACGTCGGAGCTTCGGAGATCAAGATTACGGCTGACGATCGCAACCAACTCGATCTCCTTGCCCCAAAGGGCGCTGCGGCGGGTATGCGCTATCCGGAAGGAATGATGCGTTATGTAGATATGTAGAACGGTTTTGGACCGGGCGTTCGCAAAAGACAACCCAGAATAGAAAAGAGGCCGGGGCAGCCCGGCCTCTTCTTTCATATTTTTGTTCGGAGTCAATCACCAGCGCGGTTCTCGACGCTGTCCGCGTCCTCCCCCGTAGCCGCCTCCTCTGCCGCCGCCGCCGCCACCGAAGCTGCGCTCCGGCCTGGGCCTGGCTTCATTCACGTTAATGGTTCGGCCGTTTAGTTCAACGCCGTTGAACTTTTCTATGGCCGCTGCCGCAGCATCCTTGTCCATTTCAATAAAGGCAAAGCCGCGCGAGCGACCAGTATCGCGGTCAGTGACTATAGTCGCCGATTCAACCTGACC
>Ga0126382_10000030_pt1 | contig 39286 bp, 34 predicted proteins | sample PanSoiMetPlot_30_FD_92548 | JGI IMG/M metagenome (GOLD analysis project Ga0126382, IMG submission 92548) | Tropical forest soil microbial communities from Panama - MetaG Plot_30 | ecosystem: Environmental > Terrestrial > Soil > Tropical forest > Bulk soil | place: Panama | collected 2016-02-17
ACAAAAACTGCTGAAAGAGGCGATGATTTTCGCAATTATCTGAGAATGCGCCTTAGACAAAAGTTAGATCGCCAATAGGCAGGGGATTGAGCCGGTAGTTATCGCGGTCAGCGCGCGAAGTATTTGGAGCACGCTGGCCGCGAGTAATTTAATACTCATATCTGGAGTAGAGCCATCCCACGCGCTGAGCTAGTCGTCGTCGTACGGCAATGCTGTTGGCGCTACTCCGGCTTGCCTTTGCGGCGGGATTTCCGCTTTGTCGAACTGAGTTTCTTAACATATTCGAGCAAGCCAGCCCTCTCATCGTTCGACAACTTAACCACTTCGTGAAGGATTTGAGTAACGATAGGGCTCATCACCACCTGCTGCACCGTCTCCAGAATGATCAACGAATCGGGCGTACTGCGGGCCCTGCCGTCAGTCGCTTTTTCGGACCCTGAGGCTACGTGAAACAACTCGTCATAGTCGACGCCTAAGCCGTCCGCGAGCGCTAGCAACTTATCGACGGAAAGATTTGTGGCGCGAGCGGTGGTGATGCTTGCGACATAGCCGTCGGTGATCTTCCAGCCGGACATTCGCTGGACGTCTTTTTGCGTTAATCCCTTCAACTTCATCACGCGCTTTACGTATTCACTGAGCTCATTCTTTGGACCCGCCATCTAGGTTCTCCGTTCCGTTATTGAGTTATGAATATTTTCGACTTTACACTAAAGATGCTTAATTGACACATCCCGACAACAATTATAGGATGCTGGTTGTCAAAGATATTCAGGAATACTTGACTAGACACAGGCCATATTCTGAGTCTAAGGATGGTTGGTTCGTAACACACAGGCGAGTGTTGCTCATTAAACCGGGTCTCGGATGAAGGGACATTAGACTCTATGGGGAACCGTTTCAGAGATCAGAAAATCTCTCGAGTAGTTCCAAGTTTGGCGCAAAGGCCCGGTCTTTCGTCTATGAAATCTTTGCTGGTCATCGGCGCCTCCGACACTTTGTCGCGATTATTCATTGAAATGTTTGAAAAACGCGGCTGGAGAGTGGAGGCCTGTGGCAATCATTGGGACACCGTTGCGCGGTTGGCCGGGAACAAATCCTTCGACGCTGTGATTCTGACCGATTCGTTTAAGGGCGAGTCAGTTGTCGATCTGATCAAATTAATCAGGTCGCTTGCACATCGAAGATCGATCCCGCTGGTGATCGTAGCGCGAACCGGAGAGACCAATCGTGAAGCGGCAATCGCCGCCGGTGCCGATGAAGTGCTGGTCAGACCGTTTAATGTAAATTCATTGACATGGGCTATAGAAAAGTTGGTCGCAGGCTGACGTTTTCACCCGAATCACAGCGAATATCTCAAACTGCCGTGAGCTTGCGCGGTGCCAAGACGGCATACAATCCTCGAATTCGCCCTTCGGCGTTTACATCGAAATGGATGGTGTACCTGGTTGCCGCGGTGCTCGGGGTTCGAAAGTCCTCAACAAGTATCGCCGGAAGCGTGTTGAGCCGGCGAACAATAAAGCGCGGATTGACCAGGCTCTTCTTAGCCAATCCGAGGATCAATCGCAGAACCTTCGATTTGCCGACGATTGGACGGAGCGCCGCATTCACCTCGCCACCTCCATCCGACAAATTCACTACATCTTCTGCGAGTAACCGTTCGAGGCCCGCCGCGTCGCGGGATCCCAAATAAAGCAGAAACTGTTCAAGAGCCCGGCTGGTTGCTTGCTCTCGAAGCGCACCGCTCATCGCCCGGTGCTTGTCATATTCTTTCATTTTTCGTCGGGCTCTAAGCAAAAGGACCTTCACATTCGTCTCGCTGAGGTCGAGCGCCTCGGCGGTGTCGCTGGTCGAATAATCAAAAACATCACGCAACAGCAACACCGCACGTTGTGAAGGCGAAAGCGCCTCCAATGCAAGAAGGAAGGCAAATGAGACGCTCTCTTTTAAGTCATATCGAGCGACCGGGGAGTCTTCAGTCGGCGCGGGAGGTTCGTAAGACGCCGGACTCTCTTCATCCGTAGGCACAGGTGATGGAAGCCAGGGCCCGACATATCGTTGACTCCTTCGCCGGCGCAGCAAATCACGGCTCAAATTCATTGCTACCCGCATCAACCACGGTCGTAGCGGTTCATTTGTACGCTGTGGAGGCTTTTCAATCGCCCTCACAAAAGTCTCTTGAACCAGATCGTCCGCATCGGCAGCGTTACCAGTCATCCGGTAACACAAACCCCATAACAAACGTCGATCAGTTTCCAAAGCTTGCACGTATGCAGACATATCTCCGCCTGTCTGAACGAGCCGGGGTTCTCTCTGCGCACCTCAGCATTCTTCGCGTCTCCCCGTTGTGTTAACGAAGTCTTGAATAATCACCGCAGCGGCGCTGAGTTCTCAGAGGTGCGCAGAGTCCTTTCCTGGGCAACTATCCTACCTCTCTCGTTCAAGCTCATCCGCAAGAGCTCGAAGCAAACTTGATCCGTCGCCGTGCCACGCGCTGCCGTGCATGCAGGCGAGCGTTGTAGGCTCTGACGCAGCAAGCTGCTCCAGCATCTCACGTGTGTTGCGAGCATGCGAAAAGTAATCAAGCCCACTTCGCATCGCCTCGCTCGGACCTAGTATGTCTGAATCGGTTAGCGGCGTCGTCCCGGTTCCGGATTGCGTGAAAAGATCGCCGCACAGCAGTGTTCTAGTCTTTTGCTCGAACATGTAACCGCACTCCCATCCGTGAGGCAGGTGTGGGGTATCAAACCATCTCACGAAGTGCGATCCGAGCTCGAGTGTCTCCCCCTCGGTTAGCGCTCTCGGAGCCCTTACAGCTAGATCATCGATAGACGTCATTGCCGCGATCTTACTGCAAACCGGAATCGCATCGGGTGCCGCAGCCAGCCAATCGTTGAGTGACCCGCACTCATCCTGTTCAAAATGCGAAAAAGCGACAAATCGAAGCTTCTCGACCGGCATTACGCTTTGAACTGCTTCGCGGATTAGAGGAAACATCTTACGCAGACCGGTATGGAAAAGAAGCGGTTGCTCATCCACTATCAAATATTGGTTAAGCGAGAACCCGCCGGGAATCACGCTGAGCGGTGTGTTTATGCGATAAATTCCGTCAGCAACTTCGTGAATGTTAGTGCCTGACTCAGTATTTGTTATTCCCACAATTTCTCCTTTGACAAAATGTCAACAACTTTAGCAGACGCTGCGCTACCATACTAAATAGATATTGCTGCAGCAGCGGCTTTGTAAGACACGATAGTCTTTGCCGCCTTTCGCGCGCTCGATAGTGAAGCGTCGGCCAGCATGCCTTCGCTTCCAACCCAATCGCCGGCGATGAATAGCCCTGGAATATCGGTCACCTCTGGATCGGGTCGTCCATCCGTACCACCAAGCCTGGCCAACGGCAGAGAGTTCACGACTGTCATCTCCGGCAAGAATCGGCGATAAACAACCAGCCCGCGCCACTCCGGCTGTACAAGATCGAGCAATCCCTCGAGCTCCTTTTCGACATCCTCCGCCGAATCCTGGTCATCCGGCGGGAGATACTTCGCGGTTTGGATTAAAGCAGAACCATCTGGCGCTAGGCGAGCGCTTGCCGAATGGACCGAAAGATAAAGCGGTCGATCGATCCCAAGCGCGAATGTCGCCTTTTCTTTTGGAAGCCTGCTGAGAGCTACGTCCAGACAAGCCGCTCTCACTGGAATTGCCGTCTCGGCCCATTGCGACAGCGATGAATCACGTGCGTTTTCTACAAGCTGGACGGCTGCCGCCGGATTTGACGCGATCACTACTGTGGATGTCGGAATCCTGGTACCGTCGGATAGTCGCACACCGTTGACCCAGCCATCAGCGTCACGAGTGACAGCATCGATTCTTACGCCCGTTTGAAGGTTCACACCGGCGCTCTGAGCTACGTCTCGGAGGCCGTCCACAATCGTCTGCCAACCAGCGTCAAGATAAAGCACGCTCTTGTCGAAGGCCTTTTGGAGCTGCGCGAGCGCGGTACCGGCGCTCATCAAATCAGGAGCGTTGGTGTAAGTGGCAACTCGAAATGCCGCAAGGATAAAATCCTTCACTTCACTGTGTGAGATCGTTCGATCGAGCCATTCTGACACGCTCACATTCATGTAGTGCTCGCAATCTATCTTCGCGATAGAGGCGAGAAATCGAGCTGCTTCAAGCTTCGCCGAAAGGCCAAACAGACTTGTTGTAAATAACGACACAGCGCCAGCTGGAAACGTATGCTTTACCCCGTCTTTGATTGCGAACGCACCTGACACCGAGGGCACTCGACCCTTCGGTTCAACGCCGAGATCGCGCAGCACTTCAATGCCTCGCCCGCCGCGATATAGAGCGTGAGGACCAAGGTTCAAGTAGAAGCCGTTCTGTTCTTTGGTTTGCGCGCGCCCGCCGAGGGCTTGCGATTGTTCGAAAACCGAAACCCGTTTACCTGCCTTTGCGATAAACGCCGCCGCGGCGAGCCCTGATACTCCGCCCCCAATTACGATAACTTCATTATCTAGAGTTGATTGCATCATTAGAACCTCCCTATCTGACGTATACACGTTTCAGCAGTCGGAAAGGTTACATGCGTCGAATCATCGAGCTTTGGAGACTGATCCACCAACCTAGTTGTCGTTCTAATCATCTGCGTAATCTGAGACATCAGTTCTGGTTCATCCGCAGATTACGCAGATGATAAAGGAGTCGGTCTTCCACCCCTGGCTGACCTTGAAATGCTCATTGAACAGTGATACACACTGATCATTACCTTTGACGTCCAGTCACTTCGGAGTTCTTATTAATGGAAGACAGAGATCTCTCGCGGAGGCGCTTCATATTCAAATCGTGCGCGGGCCTGGGCTCAGCCTGGATCGCTTCGCACTTGCCCGAGATTGCCGCAGCACAGCAACACGCGCACCGCGCTGCCCAAACACAGGAATCCGCGAAGTTCGAATCCTTCACCAAAGAACAATCAATAGAAGTGGAGGCCATAGCAGAGCAAATCATCCCGACAGACGATACACCCGGCGCACGCGAAGCTCGCGTAGTCTTCTTCATCGATCGCGCATTCGCGACATTCGCGTCTGACGAGCGTCCTGCCTATATGAAAGGGTTAAGTGAACTTCAAAAAAAGACACAAAAGCGTTTCGGCAAGGCCAGGAAGTTCTCCGACTTAACCTCCGCCCAACAAACCCAATTGCTCAAGTCAGTCGAAAAGACAGAGTTCTTTGAGTTGGCTCGTACAATGACTATATTGGGAATGTTTTCCAATCCCGAGTATGGCGGGAATCACAACCAGGCCGGATGGAAGCTGTTGGGCTTCGAAGACCAGTTTCATTACAAATCACCTTTCGGTTATTACGACGCTGAGTATCTCGCTAATAAAGGATCGCAGTCATGAGCAAGGCGCAGGCGAAATTTGATGCCAATGCTGACATCGATTTTGTGATCATCGGGGCTGGTGCTGCCGGCGGGATTATTGCAAAGGAGTTATCTGCCGCTGGGTTCCGCATAGTGGTGCTCGAACAGGGTCCTTACCTGAAAGAACAGGACTTCGACCATGATGAGTTGAAGTACATGCGCCAGCGCGCGATCACGAATGATTACAACCGGCAGCCGAACACCTTTCGGGCGACGGTGAAAGAAAAAGCCAAGCTGCAGCCCGCGATTATCTATGGCCGGCAGGTCGGCGGAGGCACTGTTCATTTCACAGCGAACTACTGGCGCTTCCACGAAATAGACTTCAACGAATACAGTCGATGGGGCTCGATTGCCGGATCGGGATTCGCTGACTGGCCAATCACCTACGCCGAGCTCGAGCCGTACTACACAAAAACAGAGTGGGAGCTCGGCGTGTCAGGTCTCGCTGGCGCAAGCCCGTTCGATCCGCCTCGCTCGAAGCCCTATCCCGTCCCGCCTCTTCCAATAAAATCCTCGGGCGCCCTCGCTGAACTCGGAGCGAAGAAACTGGGCTGGCACGCGTTCCCGGCTCCGCTTGCGATTATCTCGCAGCCTTATCGCGGTCGCAGTGCCTGTCTGCACTGCGGGTTTTGCGAGTACTTCGGCTGCGAGGCAAAAGCAAAGTCATCGACGCTCGCAACAGTAATCCGCGAAGCGGAGGCGACCGGCAAGTGTGAGATTCGAACTAACAGCTGCGTCAGAAAGATAGAAATCGACAAGGCAGGATTAGTAACCGGCGTTACGTATTTCGATGAGAAGCGCCAGGAGCACTTCCAGCGCGCAAAGGCAGTGATCGTCTGCGCGAATGGTGCTGAGACCCCGCGATTGCTCCTGATGTCAAAATCACCGCAGTTTCCGCACGGGCTCGCAAACTCCAGCGGCAAAGTCGGAAAGTACCTGATGTTCAACGGTCACGCCCAGGCCTCCGCTTTGTACGAACACCCGTTAAACGAATTCAAGAGCGTTGCTGTCAGTCGAGTGATACACGACTTCTACGACAGTGATCCAAAGCGCGGGTTCTACGGAGGTGGTGGTATCGATATGAGATTCGTGTCGTATCCGATGCAGTTCGCGCTACGCGGTTTTCAGGCGGATGCGCCCAGATGGGGTCCGGAGTTCAAGAAAATGCTGCGGGAGCGTTTCACACGCACGGTTAATGCGTCCGGCCATACAACTTCGCTTCCGGTAGAAGCCAACAGCATATCGCTGGATCCAAACGTGAAGGATGCATATGGCCTGCCAGCAGTTCGCGTCACTTATAAAGACCACCCCGAAGACATGAAGACGATGCAGTTCTTCCAGGCGCGCTGCAAGGAGCTCCTCGAGGCGACCGCAGCTAAGAAGGTGTGGGCTCGCGAGCTACGAAATCAAACTTTCGGTTACCATTTGCTTGGAACCTGCCGGATGGGTAACGATCCGCACAATTCCGTTGTGGACAAATACCACCGCGCACACGATGTGCCAAACTTATTTATCTGTGATGGCAGCAGCTTCGTAACATCGGGTCGCGGTCAACCCACGTGCACGATCCAGGCGTTAGCGTTTCGAGCGTCGGACCACATCGTTCGCATGGCAAAGAGCGGAGAAATAAAATCGGCAATCTGATTTATTTGTGAAGAGAGGAGAGGGAATGAAAAGGATCAAATCTTTGGCAGCAATCGTAGCAATCATTTGTGTTTTATCCTTTGCTGCGAACGCGCAAAAGAAGGATGAGCGAGCGCCGGCGCAGGGCTCGGTCGAGTTTCAGAGCGCTTCGAACCCGAATGCAAGGACTCTTTCGGAATTCGTGCGAGTCGGGAACATTCTCTATCTTTCCGGCAAGCTCGGCACGGACAGTACAGGCAAGCTGGCCGCCGGAGGAATAGGGCCAGAGACAAAACAGACTCTGGAAAACATCAAGACTGTGCTCGAGAAGAACGGTTCATCGATGGAACACGTGATCAAGTGCACGGTGATGCTCGCAGACATCAAAGAGTGGGCCGACATGAATACCGTTTACGTGACATATTTCAAGAAAGAACGATTACCTGCAAGAAGCGCGTTTGGCACCAGCGGCCTGGTCAACAATGCTCGCGTGGAGATCGAGTGCATGGCCATGCTGAAGTAATCCGGTTAACGTAGGCGTCGCATTGCAGAGACACCTCAGCTGCCATCTTTGATTCGAGGCAAAGGAGGATCTTATGGAAATCGAACGAAGAGCATTCATCACCGCGCTTGGTGGCGCGGTCGCGATCGAGGCGATGTCGTCAGAAGCGCTCGCCGATGCGCTCGAACACCATATGATCGATAGCCTCGATCAGGCTGTCGGCGCTCGAACTGCTCAATCGCCTGAGAGATCGTACAGGAGAGGCGTCGGATCCGTTTTTGTGCTGGGTGGTTCAGGCGACGGAGTATTTGGTGCGAACAAGCTCGAGCCGATGCCGCTTAATCCCACGTTGCTGGACTTCTTCAAGCTGCGATTCGCGCCTGCCAATCACGTCCTTCAAAGCGCTACGCGGGCCCTCAAGACCGGAATGAATGAGGAGACGGTCCTGGCGTGCCTGTTACACGATGTCGTGCTCAGCTTGATGAAGCCGGATCACGGATGGTGGGGTGCACAAATGATTGAACCCTACGTCTCCGAGAGAGTGAGCTGGGCGATTCGATATCATCAGGCTCTCAGGTTTTATCCGGATTCTGCGGCGGGTTATGAGTATCCCGAGATGTACAACCGGATCTTCGGCAAGGACTATGTACCCGCACCGCATATCAAGGCCGCTTACACGTATGCTCGCAACCACAAATGGTATATGAACGCGCGGCTAATCACGGTTAATGATTTGTATGCATTTGATCCGAATGCCAGAGTGTCAATGGATCCATTCATCGACATCATTGGAAGGCATTTCAAGCAACCTAAGGAAGGGCTTGGGAATGATAACAGTCCAGTAGCGCATATGTGGCGCACGCTTGCGAGTCCGGACCAGCCACTCTAGCGGAGCGATGCTCTGAAGAGCGGAAATACCACCAACAAGATTGTCTAAAAAGTCTTAAGATACCATCGCGCTTTAGCCGATGGTATCTCACCAATCTGTTATCGTCGTAGGCTGAACCTGAAACTCAATCGACTAAGCCCGATGGTATCCTATCCGTTTGCTCCCGGCTTCTGCGCAGGCGCTGATGATTCCGAATTCAAAAACTTGAGCAGCGCTTTGTAAAACAGATCCGGCGCCTCGAAGTGCGGTACGTGGCCGATCCCCGGTATCAATACCAGCTCCGCGCCGGGAATTGTGTCAGCGATGTGCTTTGCCCGCTCCGGAAAGTTCGCGCCGTCTTTGTCCCCGCCCAAAACCAGCGTTTTCACTTTTATGTGCGGCCAATCGTAGACAACCGGATCCACATAGGTCATCTGCTGAACCAATGTGCGGACCATCGCAAACCGCGGCCAATCGCCGCTGAGCGTCCAGGCGTAATGTATGCGAACGTACTTTTCATACTCCGGCTTCCATCCAGTGACAAAGTATCGCGCGATACCCTGATATGCCTGCTGGTAAGTCAAACCGAGCGTCTGTTTGTATGCCTCTTCGGTGCTTCTCCACGGACGTTCCCAACGCGGATCGGTTAAACCAATCGGATTGTAGATCACCGCTCGCTCGGTCATGTCGGGATATGACGCGGCAAAGCGCGCCGTAAGCATCCCGCCCATTGAATGACCGACTACCGCCGCTTTTGCGATTCCAAGATGCTGCAGCAACTTGCGAGTGTTCAGCGCCATGTCATGAAAATTGTAAGGAATGATCGGCTTCGACGATCGTCCAAACCCGATTTGATCGGGCACCACTACTCGGTAACCTTGCTTACGAAGCACGTCGATTGTGCCGGTCCAATACTCGCCGAAAAAATTCATTCCGTGCAGCAGGACTACCGTGCGACCGTTGGCTTGTCCTTCAGGCGCAACATCCATATATGCCATTCGCACATCCTGGCCATACATAGACATCGGCAGATAAGCGACAGGATAGGGATATGGAACGTCATCGAGGGTGATGCTGCCCGGCTTGACATCGGTCGGAGTCGGAGGCGCCGCAGCCTGCGCTCGTTCCTGCGCAACGGTCGCTTGAGAACTGATCACGTCGAACAGAAAGAGGCAAGTAACGGCAACCAGCACAGCGACGAATGCCCGAGCAATATGATTTTCTTCAGCGCTCGGGGAGTTTCGAACTTCGGGCTTTTGTTTGCTGGCCATTAGTCTCACCTCCAATCCTTTGATCGCCACGAAGACCTGACTTGTGCTACTCAGTCAAAATTCGAATTGAGGTTTAGTCTGTTCGGGCCCGACTCGTCCACTCCTTATGTCTGCCCTCGAGTAGTTCTCGCCTTTGATTGGGTCGCCCGCGATTCGTCGCAGCATGGCCAGCTGTCCTACGTGTGTCAGCGAATCGGCGATCGCGCTCTGGAAAAGCCTCTCGCACGTGGTGCCCAGTTCTTCTCCTGACGCGAGATATTGGTCGAGCCGAGACAAACTCGTATGGAAGCGCTCAACATCTTCTGTCCAGGATTGTGGTTCCGAGTTCTGCCATTTTTCGGCGCCCCGAGCCATCGACAACGCCCAGTCGAGCAGGTCCCCGATGTGTGCAAGAATCTGGGCCGGAGTGCGGCTGGTCTCTGACGGTCGGAAATTGGCGAACGATTCTGGTGCACCGCGCACGGCTTTACCACCGCGGTAGGCCAGCGTGGCAACAGTGTGACGGAACAATTCACGCTTTGGATCGGTGTTCATATGATTTGCTTGGCGTCTCTGCGGCTTGGCGGCTTTGCGTTTTAAGCAGTGCTTCAAATTCTTAGAAATCAAAAGTCTGCTTTAAACGCAAAGCCGCCAAGCCGCAGAGACGCAAAAGTTAGTCGGATTTCGGCTTTGTAGCTTCGATGCGGATTTGTTTCAGTAACTCGGCTTTTGGATCAAGCTCCGTTTTCCCCGCCGGATAATTATTGAAGCTTAGCACATAGCTCAGGATATCAACGATCTGTTGCCGGCTAAGCTTGCCCAGATTATTCGGCGGCATCGACACGCGAACCCGTTCAGCCAAATCAGCAACGGTTAGACCATCCCAATTTGCAAGAAACGCTGCGCCGGTTAGCGGAGCCGCTTCGTCGTTACCCGCGAGGTCCGGACCGTGACAAGACGAACAATGCTGCGCGTAGAGGGTTTCGCCGCGCTTCGACTGCTCTTTTGTGTAAGCGCCTTCCCACGTGGATCTCGTTGGCTTGTCAGATTGTCCCGCGTCCAATTTTGAGTTAAGGACCGCGATCAAAAACAGCGCAGTTACAACAATCGCTGCGTTTCGGACCTTCCCTTTGATCGACATTAATCTCTTTCCACCTACTCGGTTGATGGTAAAGCGAACGCGATGTATTCACCCGAGTAAGACCCGCCGCTCACCGCTACGACAATGTATTGCTTTCCATTGACTCTGTATGTCATCGGCGATCCGCTTTGTGGCGCCGGCAAGTAAACGGCACCAACCTGATTGCCAGTTTTCTTGTCATACGCGCGCAGCATTGCTCCTCGCCCGCGGTCGGGCTGGGTGGTAACCTGCGGATCACCCATGATGACCAAGGTTTTTGTAACAACCAATCCTACGGCCCCGTTCTGACCAGTTTTTGGAATATTCATTCCCTTCAGCGCCGCGTGATTGCGCACCACGTCCGGAGTATCGCCGTGTGGAACCTGCCATACTAGCTCGCCTTTATCCAGGTTTATTGCCGATAGCAGCCCGTACGGCGGCTTAAGGATCGAAAGGCCCTGCACACTCAACGCTCCTGCTGGCGCCGGTGCAGCCGGAGCCGCCGAAGCAGTGTTTGCAGGAGCGGCAGCGGGAGCTGGGCGACGTCTTGGCTCTTGTGGATAGTCTGCAGCGCTACCGTAGCCTGGCCCTTCGCTGACTCGGAACGGTTGCCCGGCGCGTCCTGAGACTAATTTGATATCCGAGAAGCCCTGAGGCGGTTCGATCAAACCTATTGGGGCCACGCTGGAGTTTGAAGCAGGCAGGTATGCGGTATGGGTTTCCGGATCGTAACCGGCGCCGGGCCAGTTTGTTCCGCCGTTGGTCGTACCTATCGTAAGCGCTGCAAGTGGTCCACCAACCTTGCTGAGCACTGGTGGATTAAACATCGGACCCATTTTGTAAACAGAGAGTGCCTTCACCGCTTGTTCGCGCATTTCTGGAGTGAAGTCAATCAGGTCATCGACGGTCACCGCCTGACGCGCGTAGGCAGGCGGCTTGGACGGGAAAGGCTGCGTTGGGGCGTACCACTCGCCCGGCACATCACCCTTAGGTACCGGCCGCTCTTCCATTGGCCAGACCGGCTTGCCGGTCACCCGGTCGAACACGTAGAGGAATGCCTCTTTTGTAGGCAAAGCTACAGCTTTGATAGTTTTGCCATCCACGTTTATATCGGCCAGCAAAGGTGCGGAGGAAAGATCGTAGTCCCAAATCGGATGATGCACGATCTGGAAATGCCATTTCCGCTGGCCAGTTCGGAGGTCTACGCAAACCAGACTCTCACCAAAGAGATTGTTCCCAGGGCGGTGACCACCATAGAAGTCCGACGTCGGCGACTCGACTGGAAGGTAAACCAGGCCTAACTCTTCGTCGACGCTTATCTGGGTCCAAACACCGGTGTTCCCGTTAGTCGCCCAGGAATTATTTTCCCAGGTTTCATTTCCAAACTCTCCGGGCCTGGGAATCGTATTGAACGCCCAGAGTTGCTTGCCAGTTCTGACGTCAAACGCCCTGACCTGGCCTTTGGCGTTGTCGTGCGTCGTTACGGTCATGCCCTCTTTCATCGCCATCCCAACGATGACAACATCTTTCACCACTGTGGGCGTCGAGTGAAGGCCGGCATCACCTTTTTCCAAATCGATTTGCTGGCCGGAGCCGTGAACAACACCAACCTTGAGGTCGACCACTCCATCTTTTCCGAATGTGGGAATGCGAGTACCGGTCTTGGCGTCGAGGCAGATCAGGCGATATGCGGTGGTAACGTACACTATCCGGGCATTGCCCTTGCCATCGCTCCAGTATGAAAGCCCGCGACCGGACAGCTGGCGTGGAGCATTGATCGCGCGCTTCCCTTCAAACTCAGTGTGAACCCAGATCAACTCGCCGGTGTCCGCTTTGAGCGCCACCACGGATCTGCGGGTTCCAGCGGTTGCGTAGAGTATGCCGTCAACCACCAGGGGCGTGCCCTCGAGCTTGTATTCCGGTCGAGTACCGAGGTTATCGGTCTTAAACCGCCAGGCTACTTCAAGCTTGTTGAAGTTCTCTGCGTTGATCTGATCGAGCGGTGAATAACGAGCACCTGTCAGATCGCCGGTGTAGTGTGGCCAATCACCATTCTTTGTTGACGGAGACCACGTGCCGTTGACTGCTGAAATGGCTGGAGCAGCCCTCTTTGTAGCACGGGGAGCAGTACCGGTACTATTCGCAGTCTGTCCGACCGCGTTTAACGGCGCCCATACCAATCCCGCAATAAACAGCATCACTGCCATAGATCGAAATAGTCTCTGTGACATCGCTTCCTCCGTTATTTAAGCCACGCGACAACTCTAGATTCGTTTCTTTGGTACAGTGCTTTAGACGGCGCAGCTCGTCAGGTTCGCATCGGACTTCGTATCGTCAGATTTCCTCAGGCTCCAGTTTCCCCTTTTGCTTCTTTGGCTGCTTCTTTCTTGGGCTTCGGAATGCCACCCGCAGGAAACAGCTCTTTGAAGGCAGCCATGAACCTGGTCATCTCGGGCTCGGTTCCGACCGATACGCGCAACCAGTTATTCATCGGCGGGAATTTCCGACCCACGAGCACCTTCCGTTTCTTGAAGTCGTCCGCAACCGCGCTAACATCCTTCCCCACGTTAACCATGAAAAAGTTTGTTTCGGATGGGATTACTTCATAGCCCCACGCTCTCAAATTCCTGGTGGTCTTCTCTCGCAGCTCGATGGTCATCTGTTTGATCTTCTTTTCATACGCAGCGTCTTTGAGAGCTGCTACGCCACCGTATTTCACCACCGCGCTGATGCTGCCTCCGCCGAAGGTACGCATGCGATCTATCAGTTCTTTCGGAGCGAGTCCGTAACCCAATCGCATCCCGGCAAGCGCCGCGATCTTTGAGAACGTTCGCGTTACGATCACCTGCCTTCCTTCATTTATATAAGGAACCGATGTGGCATAGTCCGAAGTGTCGACGAAATGATGGTACGCTTCATCGATCAAAACCGGGACGTCTGCGGGGATGCTGTCGAGAAGCAGCTTGATTTCGTTCTTTGGAATGATATTTCCAGTCGGGTTGTTTGGATTACAGATGTAGACAAAGCCCACATCGCGATAGTTGAGCTTTGTCGCCCGGATCATTCCCGGAATATCCATTCGATAGTCTTTCAACAGCGGGACCTTGATCGCGTCGGCTTTGATGTTGGTGATGAACCGGTAGACGGAGTCATAGCTCGGATCTACGCCGATGATCCGCTTGTGATCCTGTGTGAAGGTTTCGCCGACAATTTTCAGGATTTCCCCTGATCCTGCGCCAAGTATCACATTATCGCGTTTCAAGCCGTGATGTTTGGCGATGGCTTCGACAATGCCGCCGTCCGGGTATTGATAACGGTTGGCATACTTGAAGGCATCTGTCATCGCTTTGATCACACCGTCCGACGGACCCCAGCAATTCTCGTTGCTGGCGAGCTTTGCCATCTCGTCATAGTTTTCCTCGGGGTGTTCCTCACCCGGTTCGCCCTGTCGCTGTCTCTCTTGTGCCAACATATCAAGCGACGGACGCAAGCTTGCGACGCCCAAAGCAGTTGCCATTGTACCGATGAACGATCGGCGTGATGCTGAATTGTGAATCATATGCGCCTCCTCTTGTGTCGCTCGTGCCTTTGCGTCTTCGCGACTTGGCGCCTTGGCGTTTAAAAGCTGACTTTCAATTACTAAGAATTCGAATGCCACTTTTAAACGCAGAGTCGCAAAGCGGCTAAGACGCAAAAAGGATTACTTCGTCCCTCCCGGCCACACGGTTCCCTGATCTACCTTCGTTACGGGAGCGAGCCCTTTGTAGACAAATTTCTGCAAGCGTCTACCCTCGTATGTCTCAGTTGTGTAGATGTTGCCCTTTGAATCCGTCGCGATGCTGTGCACGCCGTAAAACTGACCAGGCTGCCGTCCTCCATCTCCGAAGCTGGTCAATATCTCGAGCGTGTCGCGCTGAATGACATAGACTTTCTGATTTCGTCCATCGGCAACATAGATATATTTCTGTTGCGGATCTTTTGAGAACGCAATGTCCCAAACCGAACCATCCGCCAGCGACCGCTTCGCGATGAACTGTTCTTTGACGAACTTGCCGTCCGGCTGAAAGACCTGAATCCGGTCATTCACCCGATCGCACACATATAACAATCCATCGTTTGAGAGTTCCGCGCAATGGACCGGATTGCGGAACTGCTGAGCAGGAGGTGCGTCAGGATCGTACCGGCCGAGATTCTTGTCGTCTGGCTTGTTTCCATAAGCTCCCCAATATCGTTTGAACTTGCCAGTATCTGCATCGACCACCACTACACGTTTGTTCAGGTACCCATCGGATATGTAAGCCTCGTTGGCTTTGGGATCGACAAAAATCTTGGCCACCCGACCGAAGTTCTCGAGATCATTGCTGCCCGCGTTCTTGCCTGCGTGGCCATACTGCGCAAGGAACTTGCCATCCTTAGTGAACTTCAGGATCTGCGCATCATTTGTCCCGTTACCGCCAATCCAGACATTACCCTTATGATCGATGGTAATTCCGTGATTTGATTCAGGCCACTCATAACCCTGGCCCGAGCCACCCCAATGTCCGATCAGATTTCCGGCCTGGTCAAACTCGAGAATCGGAGGCGCCTTTGAGCAGCAGTCGCCGGTCTTCTGATCGGCGGCGGCTTCGTTTGCGGAGACGGTATCGGGTCGATGAACAATCCAGACGTGATCCTGGGCGTCGCAGGCTACTCCGATGGACATGCCGATGTACCAGTGATTCGGCAGAGGTTTGGGCCAAAGCGGGTCCACTTCGAACCTTGGAGCCATTACCGCCGCGCCTTCGACCACTGTTGTTTTGTCCAGCATGTTTTGACCGATAAAAAGCGCCGTCAGAAGGATGACCAAAACACCGCCGATATAAATGTTATGTTTTTTCATCGGAATACCTGTAGGACGTATAGGACGAATAGGACTTATAGGACCTATCTGTCCTATCCGTCCTATCGGTCCTATGTCCTGGTTCATTTCATTCCCTTGAAAACAAATTTCTGCACGCGCTTTCCTTCGTAGGTCTCGCCGGTATAGACATTTCCCTTGGAATCGACTGCCACGCTTCCGACGCCATAAAACTGTCCGGGGAGTCGTCCGCCATCGCCGAAACTCGTAACGACCTCCAGGGTATCGCGACGCAGCACATGAATCTTCTTATCGTGACCGTCCGCAACGTAGAGATACCTCTGCTGCGGGTCATTCGAGAACGCGATATCCCATACCGAACCGTCACCCTTTGTAGTTTTTGATACAAAGCCTTCTTTTACGAATTTTCCATCCTTCTGGAAAACCTGAATACGGTCGTTCTGTCGATCGCAAACGTAAACCTGTCCGTCTTTCGACACCGCGGCGCAGCTCACGGTGCGAAACTGCTTCGCAGCCGGCGCATCGGGATCATAAGGGCCAAGATTGGAGTCGTCAGGTTTTTCCCCGTAGGCACCCCAGTGCCGTTTGTACGCGCCGGTATCGGCATCGAATACAACCACACGCCGATTTCCAAAGCCGTCTGCCACGTAAACTTCATTGGTCGCCGGGTCGACTTCTACGCCGACCGGTCGATTGAGTCCGGTCTTGCTGTCGCTCCCTTCGGTCTTTCCAGCCTCGCCGATCTGTAACAGGAATTGGCCTGTGCGTGAGAACTTTAGAACCTGCGCGTCTTGCGGTTTAGGGGCCGCGGGACGCGCAGCGGCGGCGGGCGCGGCTGGTGCAGCTCTCGCAGCCGCTTCAGGTTGACCCGCAGCAGCTATCCACACATTTCCTTTTTGATCGACAGCGATCCCGCCTGTAGATTGGGGCCAGTCATAACCCTGGCCAGGGCCGCCCCAGTGACCAATTAGATTACCTGCCTGATCAAATTCGAGTACCTGCGGCGCAGGCACGCAGCATCCTGTGGGAGGGTTTAGAATCGCGCCCTTCTCGTTGTTACCCAGCGAATCCGCGCCACGATGGCTGATCCAGATGTGATCCTGAGAATCGACAGCGACGCCGGTCACCGAACCCAGTACCCAATGGTTTGGCAAGGGCTTCGGCCAAAGCGGATCCACAGTGAACATCGGGGACTGGTCGGCTCGCGTGGATGCGCTCTTTCGTTGAGCCGCGGCGCATATTGCGAGCGATACGAGAAGCACAACAATGCCTGCACCCATGAAGAGATCAGTTGACCGCTTGGGCTTACTCATCTATTCCTCCGACTCGTATGCGACTTGCTTTACTGCGGGTGCGGAGTCTCGAGTTCCACTGCTCCTCGAAGTTCACAGACTGCCGCTCAAGATTCCTCTAAGACTTCGGTGTGGGCCAGTATACATTTGTTGCAGAGTCATAACAACCCGCGAGGCAGAAGGCAGTAGGCAGTAGGCAATGGGCAGTAGGCAGTAGACGAAAGGTAGAAAGCAAAAAGGCAGTAGGCGGAATGTAGAAAGCAAAAGGCAGTAGGCGGAATGTAGAAAGCAGAAGGCAGTAGGCAGAAGGGGCTCCTTCGAGTCTGCAGTGCCAACCGCCTTCTGCCTACTGCCTTCCTTCTGCCTTCTGCCGACTGCGGACTGCCTACTGCCGTCTGCCTTCCACCTACTGCCTTCTTCCTACTGCCTTCTGCCTTCTCCTACATCGAGGGCCATTACATTCACGCGGTCGCGCACATACAGAGTGTTGCCGATAAGCGTAGGGACAGTCCACGATACCGCCTGAGCGATCTGTGCTCTCGAAAGCACCTTCAACCCCTCCGCAGTTAGATTGACCAGCCCAAGATTTCCATCCTCATCGAGCAGGATCACCTTATCTCCAGCGCGCACAAAACTAACCTTTGAAAAACTTCTATCCTGCCAGGCTATTTGTCCCGTTCGCGCATTGACCGCAGTCAAGAATGACGGGCCGAAATCTCCGCTGCTGCCAAAGAAGTAATCTCCAATTCGCAGCACATTTCCAAAATGAACTCTCATTTTGTTGCTGAACCAGAGTTCTTTCGCTTCGGTACGTCCTGCTGATCTGGACAACTGGATCACTCGGGAACCGCCGTCGTACGCGCAGGAAGCAAAAAGCAGCCGATCAGCCGGGCACCAAACCGGGCTGCTGATATTCACGCCTGCTTTTGTTGGAAAGAGATATTCCCAAATCGGTTTCCCGGTGTTTGGATCAAAACCGTGAACACCATCACCCGATGTAACAATCAGCTGCTCTTCACCATCGAGGTTTATAAGCAGTGGAGAGGCGGGAGCTATGTCAGAAAAGTTACCCGCACTCCAAACCACGCGCCCCTCATCTTGTCGAAAAGCCACGACTCCGCGCTCCGGCGCTCCGACAGCAGCGATTATGAGCTCTTTGTAGGCTATTGGACTTGTGGAGTATCCAGGCTTGACCGCCCATCGCATCTGGTTGGGCAGTGCGTTGTACTCCTTAACGAAGCTGTGGGACCACAGCAGCTTACCTGTGAGCTTATCGAGGGCGAAGAATTGTTTGTCGGTAGAAGCAGCAAACAGTCGACTGCCTACCAGCAACGGGGTGGAGTGCGGCCCAGCTCCCCGGCTGAAGTTCATCGTTTCGAGCGACGTAGGATAGCGATATTCCCAAAGCGTCTTTCCCGTCGACGCCTCCAGAGCAATCACAACTTCTTCAGCCTTCCAGGAATTCCTTACGCCAGTCGTTGGCCTGTACATCGTGTAGAGACGTCCGGCTTCGCCGATGATGCTCGAGTGGCCTTCGCCAAGCGTTCGGCTCCATATCCGTTTTGGCCCATCTGAAGGCCAGACATTGGCGAGCCCTTTTGCATCACTGTTGAAGTCGCGCATCGGTCCGCCCCAGCCGGGCCAACTCTCGGACTGAACTCCAGGCTTTGCGGCTTTCTGCATTGAAAGCAGACCGAGCAACAAACCGTGTAGCGCGAGTATTGTCACAGCAGCTTTCAGAGCAATCATTATGTCCTCTCAATTGGTGATTGCGACTTCTTGCTTTTGCCAGATTAGTCTGGAGAGTGCAAGGATGAGTTCCGCATTTCATCGATTGCGATATAATCGGCTACAAAAATAGGGAGACGTGGATGCTTCTAACAAACCTGCGATCCGTGTGTCTTATCTTTGGCATATTTATTCTCTCGTTCTGCTTCACATCATGTCGTTCTGGGAACCGCGGCGTCACACTGGACATCCCGGCAAAGAAAATGTGGTTTGATACAGGTCTGGATGTCACCAATAAGACTGTTCAGATCAAGTACGAATCGGGCACCTGGAGCAATGATGGCGCCGATCAGCATTTCTGCGACGGCGAAGGCTTCATCCCAGAAGCTCAGGATTTTCGTGACGTAATACCCAAGCTCTTAGTTAGCAACGCGCCTCTTGGATCTTTGGTAGGAAAGACCAGCGGTGAACCATTCTTCGTCGGAAACTTATACGAAGGTCGTCCAGGAGCAGGGCATCTGTTTGTAAGTATCAATGACAAACCGGATTCCTTTGACGACAATTCCGGATCCGTACGAATAGTAGTAATGCTTTCAGATTAGGGACGAACCCGAAATACACTCAAGGAAGAGGGCTGTGAAGAGTGTTAAGACACCATCGCGCTGTAGCCGATGGAGTTTCAACTTCAGCCTAACAATGACCGTGGCGCGTGTAAGATACCATCGGGCTTTAGCCGATGGAGTTTCAACTTCAGGCTGGCGGTCACAGCGCACGCGTTCTCGTTGTTAGGACGAAACTGAAACTCCATCGGCTAAAGCCCGATGGTATCTTTTGACCTTCCACAAACAACTGGAGTAGGTGGATCTTTCAGAGATCTCGGGAGGAATAACCAATGCAGAGACGCGGTCTCAGCATAGTCCGACCGCATTTGGTAATTATTACTGCTGCAGCACTATTTCTCCTGTCGCAGTCCAACAGCTTCGCGCACGACATTCCTAACGACGTTACGGTTCACGCCTTTCTCAAACCCGAAGGACAGCGCCTACACCTCCTCGTCCGTGTCCCCCTTAAGGCCTGTCGCGACGTTGATTTTCCTACGCGCGGCCCTGGTTATCTCGACATCGCGCGTGCTGACAAGTCGCTTCACGATGCCGCAACGCTCTGGATCTCCGACAACATTGAAGTGTACGAGGGAGACTCGCGACTGATCGACCCGAAGATCATCGCCACCCGCGTGTCCCTCGAATCGGAGAGGATCTTCGATTCGTATGAACAAGGGGTAGCGCTAGTCACCGGTCCGCCATTGCCCTCGGAGACAGAGCTCTTTTGGAATCAAGCTCTGCTGGATGTGTTGTTCGAATACTCAATAAGTTCAGACTCGTCTCCGTTCTCCATTCATCCCGCGTTGTCCGGTCTTGGTTTGCGAGTCGCAACGGTGCTCAGGTTTATTCCGACGAACGGCACCGTGCGCGCCTTCGAATTCGAGGGAGATCCAGGCCTGGTTCGACTCGATCCCAGGTGGCATCAGGCCGCACTGCGTTTCGTAAAGGCGGGCTTCTTCCACATACTCGATGGGACCGATCATTTGTTATTCCTTTTTTGTCTCGTCATTCCTTTCCGACGATTCCGTCCACTGCTCCTGGTCATCACTGCGTTTACAGTCGCTCATTCGATTACATTGATCGCCTCCGCCTACAACCTGGGGCCCGACGCCTTATGGTTTCCTCCCTTGATCGAAACACTCATAGCGGTTTCGATCGTGTACATGGCGCTCGAGAATATCGTCGGAAGTAATGTCCAGAGACGATGGGTGATTGCTCTGTGTTTTGGGCTGGTGCACGGGTTCGGCTTTTCATTCGCGCTTCGACAGACACTTCAGTTTGCCGGGTCTCATTTGCTGACATCGCTACTCTCCTTCAACATTGGGGTCGAGCTTGGCCAACTCCTGGTGCTCGTTCTTTTGATTCCTGTGCTGGAACTTCTATTTAGATTCGTTGTCGCCGAACGAATTGGAACGATTATCCTGTCGGCTCTTGTCGCGCACACAGGTTGGCACTGGATGCTCGAGCGCGGCGATCGACTGCGACAGTTCGGTTGGCCGGCGATGAACGCCGCTTTCGCGGCAATGGCAATGCGCTGGCTGATGGCAATACTCGTGCTCGCCGCAATTATTTGGATGGCTGGAATTCTTCGCAGAAAATCAGGTGAGAAAGCCGCCAGAAATACCGATGCACAATCACAACCGCATCTGGAAAATGACCCTGCGTTAGTGATAGAGTCCAGCGCCAAACATACGTCACGTTAAGAAAGTCGCGACGCATGTCATCATTCGTCGCCGAATACATCCTTTCCTTTTGAGGAGGATTCGCCATGTCGCGTTCAGTTCGAATGTTATTTGCTTTATCGACAGTCGCGGTTGCCGCGTTATCAATATCGATTGGACCTGTGTTTACGCAGAACGACCAACCGGTAAATGATCCCCCCAACCCTTATCGAACGATCGAGGGATGGGCGAAGATGCCGGAAGGCAGGAGCTGGGGAGCCACAAGCGCGGTTGACATTGCTCCGGACGGTAAATCCATTTGGGTCGCGGAACGATGCGGAGCAAACTCTTGCGCCGGTTCATCCCTTCCAACGGTCCTCAAGTTTGACGAAAATGGGAACCTGGTCAAAAGCTTCGGCGCCGGCATGTTCATTTTTCCGCACGGCATACATGTAGACAAAGAAGGAAATGTCTGGGTGACTGACGGAGTGCCGCCTGGTGGCGCAAATGATCCGAAGATCGCGGGCAAGGGGCACATAGTGGTCAAGTTCAGCCACGAAGGCAAGGTCCTCCTCACCCTTGGAAAAGCGGGAGTTCCCGGCGACGGCCCCGATACGTTTAATCAACCGTCCGACGTGATCACCGCTCCGAACGGCGATATCTTCGTCGCCGATGGACATGGCGGACCCACCAATGCGCGTATTGTGAAGTTTGATAAAAACGGCAAGTTCATCAAGGCTTGGGGAAAGAAAGGTACAGCGCCAGGCGAGTTCGACACGCCTCATAGTCTGGCTATGGATTCGCGTGGGCGCCTCTTCGTCGCCGATCGCAACAACAATCGAATTCAAATCTTCGATCAGGACGGTAAGTTCCTTGAGGAGTGGAAGCAGTTCAGCAGGATAAGCGGCCTTTACATACGAGATGATGTTTTGTACGCCGCTGATTCAGAGTCGAACAAGAATCGTCACGCTGGCTGGAAGCGAGGCATAAGAATCGGGAACGTCAAGGATGGTAAAGTCACTGCTTTTATTCCGGATCCGGAGCCGAACCCGGATACCGCCGGGACGAGCGCAGCCGAAGGAGTTGCGGCGGATGCGAAGGGTAACATCTACGGCGCGGAAGTCGGACCGCGCGCGCTGAAGAAATATGTGAAGAAGTAGATTCGTGATGGGTAATTCGTGATGCGGATCCGAGATGCATGATCCAGTAACGTGTTCTTCTTGGTGTGGAATCACGAATCACACATCATCTATCAGGATCCCAAAATCGAGCGACATTCAATTTCAAGCCTAACCTCGAAAGGTTAGAACCACGAAGGGGGTCGATTATGTTGACTGCGATTCTCTTTTTTCTTGTTGCCAGTACACTTAGTCAGTCGGCACAGCAATCAGCTGACGTCAAAGAATTGTCGGGCCTCGAGAATGTATGGAATAACGCTCATTTACGCGGCGACGCCGATACACTTGAATCTCTCTGGTCGGAAGATCTTATCCTTCAAGTAACGAATATGAGACCGATGACTAAGGCGGAGGCGCTCAGTATGCTGCGCTCAAGTCAGATGAAGTTCACATGGTACGATACCTCAAGTCTTCGCATTCAGGTTTACGGAGATGTTGCAGTGGTCACCGGCCGGCTCGATCGAATCCGCGAATCGCCTCAGGACAACATAGTCACCGATAAATTCCAATTTACAAAGGTATATATCCGACGTTCAGCCAAGTGGCAAGTTGTTGCCTGGCACGCTTCGACAACCGGTCGTTGAAAATCGGAGGCTTATGAAACGCTTATTAGTCTTGCTCGTGGTCTTATTTTTCCCTCTCGCGATTTTCGGTCAGACGCCTGTACCAGAAATCAAAGTCGACGCGAGCGTCGATTTCCTGAAGCCGCCGCCTGATGTGCACTTCGGGGAAGTATCAGGCGTGGCGGTTAACTCAAAACGTCACATCTTTGTGTTCTCGCGCGGCAGCACGACCGGACCCGCTTACGGCGCAACCGCAGCACAGCTACTAGAATTTGACGCAACCGGAAAATTCATCCGCGAGATCGGCAAGAACCTGTATGCCTGGTCGTATGCTCATACCGTGCGGATCGATAAGGACGACAACATCTGGGCTGTAGACAAGGGCTCGGATATGGTCATCAAGTTCAACCCGGAGGGCAGGGTGACGATGGTGTTCGGTCGCAAAAAGGAAGCGTCTGATGAAGCCGTTCCATGGACAAGAGTCACGCCTCCGCGGCCAGCGATCGACGGGCTTTTCCGTCAGCCGACGGATGTAACCTGGGATACCGAAGGCAACATATTTATCAGCGACGGCTACATCAACTCCCGCGTGGCTAAGTTTGACAAGTACGGGATGTGGGTCAAACAGTGGGGTGATCGCGGAACAAAGCCCGGCGAATTCAATACGCCGCACAGCATCGCCGCAGACGCCAAAGGTAATATCTACGTGGCCGATCGCGGGAACCGGCGGATCCAGGTGTTCGATCCGAACGGAACATTCATCCGAGCGATTACCATAGACGTGCCTTTCGATCCCGCGACGCGTCCAGCACAAGGGAACATGCCGTCACCTGAAGCAGCAGCGGCGCAGAACGGCGCGCCTTGGGCGATTTGCATTACACCCGGCCCAACACAGGTGCTGTATTCGTCGGATGCCTATCCGGGCCGAATCTACAAACTGACACTGGACGGGAAGCTGCTGGGGGTTATCGGCAAGTCCGGGAAGCAGCCAAAACAATTCGGCTGGATTCACGAAATAGCTTGCCCGTCTGAGAATGAGTTGTACGTTGCGGAGCTCTTGAATTGGCGGGTGCAAAAGCTCACTTTGCATCCAGATCAAAAACAGATGGCGAGCAAATAAGTCAGTAGTCCGTGGCCAGTAGTCCGCGGCAGTCCGTGGTGGTCCGTCGGCAGCCCGTGGCCAGTAGTCCGTGGCTAGAGTCCGTGGCAGTCCGTGATCAGTACGCCGTGGTCAAAAACATTAGACTTGAGCTCCTTTTGGTGCTACAGTTAGCGGATAAAAATAGCCTCAGACACCCATCAAGGAGGAGTCTGATATGACATCCACCTGGAAGCTTGCGATCGTCGCCGCATTCGCAATCGCCGCGGGTGTCATTGTGATCCCTGCCGCTGCTGACTCAAACGAGGGAGCCGTTCCTGCGAAGCCGACATTCACTAAAGACATACTTCCGATTCTTCAAAAGTCATGTCAGGACTGTCACAGGCCAGGGACGATCGCGCCGATGTCGCTGCTGACGTACGAAGAGACACGGCCGTGGGCTCGTTCGATTAAGGAGAAGGTCGTTACTCGATATATGCCTCCGTGGCATATCGATCGAACCGTCGGTGAATATGACCCTGATCCTTCGCTCAGCGATGCGCAGATTGCCACAATCGCAAAATGGGTGGACAGCGGCGCGCCAAAGGGCGATCCAAAAGACGCCCCGCCGCCCAAAGTGTTTCCACCCGCAAATGCATGGGTGTTCGGCGAAGAACCGGATCTTGTGGTCTCGAGCAGTGGATTCAATGTTCCGGCAGTCGCCGCCGATCAATATCCCAAGGTCGACGTTCCCACCGGACTCACCGAGGACCGCTACATCAAGTGGATGCAAGTGATTCCTGAAGATCCCAAGGTTCTTCACCACGTGCTGATCTTTGCTCTGCAGAGTGAATCAGCAACTGGCGTTGTGCTCGGTGAAACACGGCGTGGGCCCAACACCAGCGGACGGCCGAATAACACTTCGTTGCTTACTGAGTATGCGAGGGGCAATGATGGTGACATTTTCACCAACGGCACCGCAAAGCTGCTAAAGGCCGGCTCGAAGCTCCGTTTCAGCTTCCATTATCATCCGAACGGCGAGAAGGCGGTGAACGAACACGCAAAGATTGGTTTCAAGTTTTTCCCGAAGGGCTACACGCCAAAGTATCTGATATCCACAAAGGGCATTTCATCTCCTACAACCCTGGCGATTCCACCGGGCGAACCCAACGCTCGCAGCGATGCTTACTTTCGTTTGGACGAGCCGGCGAGATTGGTAAGTTTCCAGCCGCACATGCACTATCGCGGAAAGCGGATGACTCTTGAGGCGATTCTTCCGAGCGGCGAAGTGGAACTGCTTACTGATGTGGCGCATTTCGTCTGGACGTGGCAAATCACCTATCCGTACAAGAACCCGCCCACGCTTCCGAAGGGCACGATGCTCCACATGACTGCGTATCACGACAATTCTCCCGCCAACAAGGAGAATCCTGATCCGACTGCTTTCATAGGATGGGGCGATCGAACGATCGATGAGATGAATATCGGCTGGCTCGATTTCTATTACATCAGCGATCAGGAGTACGCTGACTTGAAACGCAAGGGTAGTCAGCCGAAAGAGACAGCCGCGACAAGCGGAAATTCGAGATAGAACGCTTCGCGTTCGGCGTTTAACGTTCTACGTTCAGCGTTTGACGTTCTGCATTCAGCGGTATCTGCGGTTCGCAATCTGAAATCTCCTACTAAAACGCTAAACGCCAAACTCAGCACGTAAAACCCTGAACCTAAAAAACCTCAACGCTAATCCTGATTCTGGGCTGGATTCACCGTTACCTTAATCTTTACCGCGTTCGTGTGTTCGCTATCTGTTGCCGACAACTCCAGCTCATATACTCCTGCCGCGTTAAATCGCGCTCGAGTAATTGGTTGACTCGCATCAAGAAAAGTTACCGTACCGGGTCCGCTCAGCATTTTCCACGAAATGGTCAGCTTGCTGTCTCTTGGCAGCCCGTCATCTTCGACGCTCCCGGTCAGCGAAATCTCCTGCCCAAGACGCGTTGAGAATGAGGTCGCCGCCAGCGTATCGGCCCCGGCATTGACATCCGCTTGTGGATTTATCACCTGGATGGCCGGCGCGCGGTTGACGCAAACACCCTTCGGCGCCTTTGCGAAGTCGAGCCCGCTGACAACGCGCTTCTCACTATTCAATTCCAACTCATAAAGTGGGTCCAGCGCTTTGGCAGTGGTCGTGAAGGTCTTGCCTGCGAATCTAATGTTCCACTGAAGCTTGCCATCAAAGTCGCCTGGTAACACCATGCTGCACACGAATCGATGCCTGCCTTTTAGAAATACTACCGGCTGGTTGCGATCGTTTGGGCCGGGAAGAAAGCCGTTGTCCGAGCCAGGCTCGATCCTTACATCGACATGGTTCATATTGAAGTAGCCGTACGAGAGTGTATACGTTCCGTCTTTGTTCTTGACGAACCCATCGTACTGAAGGTAGATCGGCTGTGAAGCCTGGGCAGATACCTCGCTCGCCGACGCAATTACGAGCAGTAGAAGAGCTCCAGCAAAAGTGAGGTTTTTAAGCATGGGCATCACACTAGGACCGACTTACCTGCTCTTATTCTTAAACAACCTGGACCAGAATCCGCGCTTAGGTGCGTTTGGATTTCTGCGCGCTTCGTCGCGCACATACCCGTCTTGATCCTCAACTATCAGTTCCAGGACGGCAGATGGCGTCTTCTCGTTGTGAGCCACTCCCCAGCGAACATAATTCACCGGATCGCTCGCCAGTCGCTCCAGGTTCGCCGCTGATACATTCGCATTTTCGGCCACGGCCATGCGAACCGCGGCAGCCGGATCATTCGATAGAGAATCGAGGGTGACGGTTGATGTGCGGACATTGTCTGCTACTGCCTCTCGCACATCGCTCGAAACATCGGTCGCAAGCCGTTCCAGCACATCCGCTGACTTAGTCGCGGACGCAATCGTAAGCCGGGAACTCGGGCAATGCTCAATCAGAAGCAGCAAATCCTCAGTTGTGAGATCTCGCGCCCAATCCTTTTCAATCCTGAGGTCATATCTGCCGAAGGCTATTTCATCACGATGCTGATTGATGAAGGCAACGAAATCATCCCAGTCTTCGGGAATGATGCTCTGCTTTGCGGCCTCTTCCATAATTGCGAACCAGTGATCAGGATGTGCTGGTCCGCCTCGATCCAGCTTGATATCAGGACCAATAGGTCCAATAGCTCCTATTAGTCCTATGGGTCGTAATCTTTATCTCTTTAAAGATTCTCAATAATTGCTGATGCGAACTCGCTGGTCTTCAGCTTAGTCGCCCCGTCCATCTGTCGATGAAGATCGTATGTTACACGTTTTTGTTGAATAGTCTTTGTGAGCGCGGTGATGATCCCCTCACTCACTTCACGCCAGCCCATGTGCTCGAACATCATTACGCCTGACAGGATCACCGACGATGGATTCACCATATCCTTGTCCGCATACTTTGGCGCGGTTCCGTGAGTTGCCTCGAACACCGCTGCGCGATCTCCGATATTGGCGCCGGGAGCCATTCCCAACCCGCCAACCTGCGCCGCTGCGGCATCCGACAGATAGTCGCCGTTCAAATTGGGCGTAGCAAGAATCGAGTACTCGTCCGGTCGAATCAAAATCTGTTGGAATATCGAATCAGCAATCCTGTCCTTGATCAACACTTTGTTCTTCCACTCACCGTTTCCGTGGCTGGTCCAGATCGCCTCCATCGTATTCTTGACTTCATTGACGATCGCCCCGCGCTGCTTCTCAGACATCTGCTCGAATCCCGGTTCGATCATGCGCGCGTTTTGCTCCTCGGTAAGCGAGCTGTCTTTCTCACGATTCTCTAAGATCCAGGTCTCGCGCTCGGTGACGATCTGGTTTCTAAATTCCTGTTTAGCGAGCTCATATCCCCAATCACGAAACGCACCTTCAGTAAACTTCATAATGTTGCCCTTGTGAACAAGGGTTACCGAAGGTTTGGCGAAATCCAGCGCGTAACGAATCGCGCGACGAACCAGTCGCTTGGTGCCGGTGGGAGAAATTGGCTTGATTCCGATTCCACTATCCGTTCGTACCTTGTAGCCGTACTTTTCATTCAGCAAAGAGATAATCTCTCCTGCGCGTTCGCTGCCGGACAGGAATTCCACACCGGCATAGACATCTTCGGTGTTCTCGCGAAAGATCACCACGTCTACGTGCTCCGGTACGCGGACGGGCGAAGGAACACCATCGAAGTAGCGTACAGGTCGAACGCAAGCGTACAGATCGAGTACCTGACGGAGCGTGACGTTGAGGCTTCGGATTCCACCGCCTACCGGTGTTGTCAGGGGTCCTTTGATCGCAACCACGAATTCGGCGATGGCTTTAACAGAATCGTCGGTCAGCCACTCCCCAAATTGATTAAAAGCTTTTTCGCCCGCAAAGATTTCGTACCAGACGACCTGGCGGCCGCCGCCGTAAGCTTTTTCGACCGCTGCATCAAACACGCGACGTGAAGCTCGCCAGATATCTCGACCGGTTCCGTCTCCTTCAATGAACGGAATGATCGGCCGGTCAGGCACTTTGAGCTTCAATCCCTCGACTGTAATCTTTTGACCGTCGGCGGGAACTTCTATACCATTGAACGTCGCCATTTGCTCGGAACCTCCTCGATTCGCGCTGCCGCCAATGCGGGTCGAATGTAACAATCGCGCGAGAGGAGTGTCAAGATTTGCGACTCAGTGCGTTGCGTTGGCTTGGCGTCTCTGCGGTTTGGCGGCTTTGATTTTAAAGACGATCCCCAAATCTGACGAATTGAAGATCTTCCTTAAGCGTAAAGCCGCAGAATCGCAAAGCCGCAGAGTTTAACCTGAAGTGGTCACTGGAATGGTGGAGCGAAAGACGGATACCGACCCGATTGAAGAGGAATCGGTAGAAGAAATTCATCGGCGGCTCCAGGAATCTGGCTCAGCCAACCTGACTGCTGAACCAGGCACACCCGACGCCTGGGATCGGGTGAAGCTCGCGCGCCATCCAAATCGTCCCTACACGCTGGACTACATTGGCCTTTTGTTCACTCAGTTCTGCGAAATTCATGGTGATCGCCGATTCGGCGACGACCCGGCCATAGTTGCCGGGTTTGCCCGATTCCATGACGAGCCTTGCGTAGTAATCGGCCATCAAAAAGGTCGCACAACAAAACAACGGCAGCATCGCAACTTCGGCATGCCGAAGCCAGAGGGCTATCGAAAAGCGCTTCGAGTGATGAAATTCGCCGAGAAGTTTCATCGACCCGTGTTTAGTTTGATTGATACACCAGGCGCGTATCCCGGAGTCGACGCCGAAGAGCGAGGACAGGCCGAAGCCATCGCCTATAATCTCCGTGAGATGGCAAAGCTCAGAGTACCGGTTATTGTCGTGGTTACAGGCGAAGGTGGTTCGGGGGGTGCGCTGGCAATTGGAATGGGCGACCGGGTGTTGATGCTCGAGAACTCGATTTATTCGGTTATATCCCCTGAATCCTGCTCCGCGATTCTCTGGCGCGACCAGGCACACGCCGAAGAGGCGGCGCGTGCGCTACGCCTGACCGCAGCGGATTTGCTCGAGTTCGGGCTGATCGACCAGATTGTTCCCGAACCAACTGGCGGTGCCCACATGAATCACGAAGAGGCAGGGAGCCTACTTGATTCGCATCTGCAAGAAGCGCTCAACTCCGTCCGGACTCTAACCTGCGAGGACCGGCTCTCACGCCGGTACGATAAGTTCCGAAAGATGGGACGCTTCGAAGAACAGTTGGCGGATAATCATCAGAATTAGACTGATCTCCAGTTTGTTAGCAATCGAAAGGGCTGGGAGGAGCTCTATGAGATTTAGAACGGCAATGACACTGTTGGTGCTTGTTGTACTTGGCGCAGTAGCCAACGCGCAAGATCGCGTATCACTGAGGCCGGACTTCAAAGCCGGCGACGAGAATCGATATACCGTAAACGCGTTGGTAGAAACGATTGTAACTCCGAAGGGGCCTGCTGGAATCGGCGGTAACTCACGAGGACAGCTCACAGCTACAGTTTCGGTTCGTGTTATTTCAATTAAAGAAGGTGTGATCGAGCAGGAGGCGCTGGTCGAGGCGATTAGCTTCAATGCGAATAAAGCAGGATCCCCGGCGGTCTCCGAATCAAAAGAGGTTGCGGGTAAGAAGATTGAATTCGCAATTACCTCCGCTGGGCAACTCTTGAAATGCGTAATTCCAGACTCGACGGGCTATCTTGCTTTAGCCGATCTACTTTTCAGCGTCTTCAGATGGTATCCGGCGGCCGATGTTAATGTCGGCGGAACCTGGGAAGCGCTCGGTCGTGGAAATCTCTTTACCGAGCGGCTCTCTGAAGCTTCGATGAGTGCGAGCACGATTTATACCCTCGCAGCATTATCGAAAGGTGTTGCATCGATCGACGGGGCAGTCACCCTCAATCAAAGCGGCTCATCGGTGTTCAACCCTGGAGGCGGAAAGGTCAACGTTAGCGTCACTGCCAGCGGCAAAGGCAGCGCACACATCGATATGGATATCAGCGCAGGACGACTAATCGCCGGTACAACCGAGAGCCGCGTTGAGGGGACTCTAGTTAACATTCAGCCGACCGCCGCCGGCGAAAAGATGAACCCGCGCGAAGGGTCGCTTGTGGAAATGGCGAAGTTCTCGATCAAATTGATCCAGTAACTTTGGTTCCTGGTTTGGACGTTCTGGTTTCGCTCTTTCTAATCTGTGTAATCTGCGTATGAGCCGTTTCAGGGAAATCAATTCAAAATCATCCGCAGATTACACAGATGAGCGAACAACGCGTAACCAAAGCCCGAATAGGTTTCGTGAGTTTTAACTGTTTTCTTTTTGATTTCGACGGAACGCTCGCCTACTCAGAGCACGCGTATCGAGTTGCCTTCCTGCATTCAATAGAACGGCACACCGGAGTTCTTCCAAACGAAGTCGAGTTCCGCGATTTTTGGAACGTCACCCCTCACGAAGTGCTCAAGCGCTACGGCGAAGACTTGTTCGAAGAGATGTACGCGAGTTTCGAAGAGCACTACTACGCTAACCACCACCAGCACCTTGTCGCCTATGACGGGATTGAGATGCTGTTGTCGAGGTTGCGCGAACAGGGCGCAAGCATCGGAATCGTTTCGCTCAAACCTCGCCGGGCCGGAAATTTGGAACTGGATATTATCGGCTTGCGAAACCTGATCAACCTGGCGGTGTGGGGCGATGATGTTGAGAAGCCAAAGCCTGAACCCGATGGCGTTCTGCGAGCTATGGCAGACCTTGGTGCGGAACCTGGCTCGACGCTTGTGATCGGGGACAGTCCGTCAGACATCCTCATGGGTCGAGCAGCAGGAACACGCACGGCCGCCGCCTTGTGGGGCGGTTCGAGTCGAGACCGGTTGCTGGACGCAAAGCCCGATCTCGCTCTGGATTCGCCGGCGGATCTTCTGAAAGCTATTTCTCTCTAGATACTGGGCTTCTCCCCTTTCCACGAGTCACTGGAATAAACCATTCGCTGAGAGGCATCTAACTTAGAGACTCTATGCGTAGTCTCTGAGATCTCCGCGACTTCTGCGGTGAGAGCCAGGAAGGCGTCACCGCAGAGTTACGCAGAGAGATACAGTACAGTGATAAAATAAGAGTCAGTTATGCTGATCAAAAAAGCTGACGACATAAAAAGCAGCGAAATTACGGACAAGAGTTTGTATCTCAACCGGCGCTTATTTATTCGCGGTGCAACTCTCGCAGGGAGCGCCGTGGCTACCGGCTTCATCTATCGGTATTTCACCAGTCACGGCGAGGTAGCTCAGTCCGGAGAAAAGATTGCCGACGTGCAGGAAGCTCCGCCGGCCGCGCCACCGATCAATGAGAAGTCGACGCCGTACGAGGACATCACCCACTACAACAATTTCTACGAATTCTCGACCGACAAGCTGGAGGTTGCGAACAAAGCGAGGCGGTTCGTGACGCGCCCGTGGACGGTCACAGTAGAAGGTCTCGTTCAGAAGGCGCGTACCTTCGACATCGACGATTTGCTAAAGATCAGTCCGCCTGAAGAACGAATCTATCGTCACCGTTGTGTCGAGAGATGGTCGATGGTTATTCCGTGGGTCGGATTCCCGCTGGCGAAGCTCCTCGATCAGGTCCAGCCGTTATCACAAGCGAAATTCATAGCGTTTGAAACGCTCGCCGATCGAAAACAGATGCCAAATCTTGGCTCAGATGTGCTGGACTGGCCCTATGTCGAAGGCTTGCGACTGGATGAGGCGTTGCATCCGCTTACGATTCTCGCAGGCGGGCTCTACGGTGAGACGCTGCCGCCGCAGAACGGAGCTCCGCTAAGACTGGTTGTGCCGTGGAAGTATGGCTTCAAAGGAGCCAAGTCGATCGTAAGGATAAGACTTGTGGAGGATCAGCCGCCGACATCGTGGAACATCGCTGGGCCTCGCGAGTACGGTTTTTATTCGAACGTAAATCCCAACCGCGATCATCCGCGGTGGAGCCAGAAGTCTGAGCGGCGAATAGGAGAGTTCGGATTGCGAGACACGCTGATTTTTAATGGTTATGGTGATCAGGTTGCTCAGCTGTATAGCGGGATGGATTTGATAAAGAATTACTGACCTAGCATAGACTGTCAAGTCTGCGCCCTATGTAGCGTAGACTGTCTAGTCTGCGCATTGGTCCAATGTCATTTCACTTAAACATGCGCAGACTAGACAGTCCACGCTACGGCAAAATGAAAGACACACGCTTCGCGCAATTCGCAATCTTGATCAACAGCGCAGTGCCCCTCTCCCTGCTCGCCTGGGACTGGTACCATCACCGGCTGGGCGCAAACCCCACTGAATTCGCAACGCGCACCACAGGAGTGTTAACCCTGCTTTTTCTCATCCTCTCGCTGGCCGTTACTCCTCTGCGCAAAATGCTCGGCCTTCCGTGGATGATCAAGTTTCGCCGCTTGCTCGGACTGTATGGCTTCTTCTATGGATGCGTTCACCTTTTGACTTATGTCTGGTTTGACAAGTTCTTTGCATTCGGTTTGATCGTCGAGGATGTTTCAAAACGTCCGTACATTACCGTCGGGATGGCGAGTTTCGTGATGCTGATTCCACTTGCATTGACGTCCACTCAAAAGAGCATCAAGCGACTTGGCGGAAAGAAATGGAATTTACTACACCGGCTGACTTACGTAGCGGCGATTGGCGGAGTAGTTCATTACTATATGCTGGTGAAAGCGGATACTCGCGAACCGATTTTGTTTGGCGTGGCTGTCGCGGTTTTGCTGGTTTATCGAGTGCTGAACAAATTCGTGCCAAAAATTACTCAACGAACTCCGTCTCGCTTAGCGCCTTAGCGGCTTTGCGCCTTTGCGTTTAACAAGGACCTTGATAACGAGAACATTTCACGCGGAGTCGCATTTCACGCAGAGTCGCCCCTAACGATAACCTTCAGCCTGCAACGCAAAGAGCTCCGCGTACAATCCGCCCTGTTCCACAAGCTCCCGATGTGACCCTTCCTCAATCACCGTTCCGTTGTTGAGCACCACGATCCGATCAGCCATTCTCACCGTAGAAAAACGATGCGAAATAATCACCGCCATCCTGCCTGCCACCAGCTGTGAAAATCGAACGAACACTTCATACTCAGCTCTGGCATCAAGCGAGGCAGTCGGCTCATCCAGAATCAGTACTTGAGCGTCTCGCATATAGGCCCGCGCCAGCGCAACCTTTTGCCACTCCCCTCCTGACAGCTCGACCCCTTCATCAAACCGTCTGCCGAGCATTTGCTGGTATCCCTTTAAGAATCGCGGAAGAAGGCTCGCCGCAAGCGACTTCTCCGAGGCAGTAACGATCGAGCCAGGCACCTCGCCCTTCCCGTTTCCGTTCCCATCGCTCTTTCTTCCCTCGTCTTGTTCAGTCGATGGGCCCGAATCGAGATAAGTGGCTACCTCATCTATTTCGCCAACACCAACATTCTCATCGAAGCGCAAATCGTATCTTACGAAGTCCTGAAAGATGACGCCGATCGCGCGGCGCACTGATTGAATGTCATACTCTCGAAGATCAATGCCATCGAGAAGTATCCGGCCCTCGGTCGGATCATAAAGGCGAGCCAGCAGCTTGGTGAGTGTTGTCTTGCCTGCGCCGTTTTCACCCACGAATGCGATGCGTTCGCCAGGGCGCAACCGAAAGCTCACATTCCTGACTGCCCAGGCTTCGCTCCCAGGATATTGAAAACCGACGTTCTCGAATACGAATCCTTCTTTTATCGGTCGTGGCACAGGTTTGGCGCCGGGCGCTGAAGCGATCGACGGCTTCATTTCAAAGAAGTCAAAAAGATCTTTCAGATAGAGACATTGTTGATAAATCCCGCCCGCGCTCATTAGTAGGGTTTCTATCAGGCTCCGGCTCCGAGAGAACGAACCAGCCAAAAAAGTTAAGGTGCCGATCGTCAGCTCCCCGCGGGTGGCACGAACAAGGATAATCACGTAAGCGCTGTAATAACCGAGCGTGCCAATCAGCGAAAGCAGCGTGCTGACGCGGGCTTTTCTGATCGATAGCTTCTTGTTTTCGTTGTAGAACCGCCACGAAAGCCGGCGGAACCGCTCGATCAACCAATGCGACAAGCCAAACAGCTGAACCTCTTTCGCGGTCCGATCGCTCGCAGCAACGTAACGCAGATAGTCGAGCTGTCTTCGCTCCGGCGTCCATCGGAATTGCATCGAGTACTCGAGCGATGCGAAGTGGGTTTCGCCGAAGAAACTCGGAAGCACAGCCAACGCAAGCAGCATTAACAGCCAGGGGCTGAAGACCACCAGCGCGGCGCCGAGCGAGATCAACGTGAGGCCGTCTTGCGCAATCGCAAGAAGCTGCGCGAGCAGCCCGATGCGGCTTGTTGTTTGCCGGCGAGCGCGTTCGAGATGATCGTAGAACGCCGGATCTTCGAAGTGAGCCAGGTCAAGCGTTGCAGCGTGCTCCATCAATCGAACGCTTGTATGGTTGGAGAAGAGATCACCGAGTAGGCTCTCAACCAGCGATGACGTCCTCGAAAGCACATCGTTAGTGAAAACGATAGCTATTTCCAGTGCGACAAGCTTCCAAAGTCGAGAGTAGTTTGGGCCGGATTCGCGAGACGCGACAACCGCATCAATAATCAGCTTGCCGACCCACAACATCGCAACCGGAACGCCGGCGCGCAACAAACGGATCACTGCCATCGCGGTCGTGTATCGGCGATGTGTTTCCCAAACGAGCTTAAGTAAAGGTGGGATATAGCGAAGAGCGGCAAACCTCTCGCGAAACGACGGCTGCTCATCGGGACTCGGGCGAAAAGAAAAATGCATGCCCATGTTTAGAATTTATCTTTGCTGCTCTGCGGCTCTGCTGTTTTGCGTTTAACCCTGCCTTCGAATTCTTAGGAATTGAAAGTCAGCTAGAAACGCAAAGGCGCCAAGCCGCAGAGGCGCAAATTTATTTCGACTCGCGAAGCTCCCGCATTAATTCGTCGCGGAAATATCCCGCCGGTACGCTACCCTGTTTGATAAACAGCAGGTGAAACGTCTTGGGCGAAAATTTCTCACCCAACATCTTCGAAGCCTCTTCGCGCAAAGCATAAATCTGGTCCTTACCCAAACGATAGGTGATCGCCTGAGTTGGCCATTTTGAGTAACGAAAGATTGCTCCCTCGGCTGATTTACAGCTCGCTCGTTTGTCGTCACTGCCAGCCGACGCGGCATCGCGACACGAACCCGGAAGAAAATCGACTACCTGGGAGAACAGATCCACGGCATCATCGTAACTCATCCTGCCGGTGTGAATTCCCGTATCCACTCGAACACGCAGATCTCGATAAAGCTTTCCCTGCAGCTGATACAACCTCTCCTCGGGCGTGCACGCTCCTTGCGGTGCGCCAGGTTGAGGCTCGGCCATCAGCGCCTCGGCATAAAGCCCCCAGCCCTCCGCGGACATGGAGTCTTCCCACATCGACGAAGAATCTTCGACCGCTCCCGGTGTGAGCCATCTTACTGACCCGATCTGATCCTTATATTGAGTCATTACTTTGTAGTACCAGTCATGACCTGGAAAGCCTTCGTGTGCCGACAAATCCGCGAGCGCTGATCGATTGTTCGCCTTCAACGCTGCGATGTCGTTGTCGGTGGGGGTTACGTAAAACCGGCCGACTCCGGAGGTTTTGAAAGGCGGGGCTGGATAGTACGCCGCGCCATCTACTGAAGCTCGCAGTGGTGGCGGTGTCTCGACCACGTCAAGCTTATAGTCGGCCGGAACATCGAATATCCCGGTCTTGCGCGCATAGTCGACAAGCCGGAATGCCGCGTCGCGATACCAGGAAACCATCTCGGCGTCTGATTTTGGAAAGTCCCTGGACAGTTCATCGAAAACTGCCCGCACTGCAGCTGGACCTTCCGCGGGTAGCGTCAAACCTTTGCTCTTTCCGATCTCACGAGCTAAATCGATCATCTGCTTTTGAGTCGATTCAACGATGGGCCATGCTTCTTCGAAGAGTTGAGCTGCGGTTTTGTCGATTTGGAAATTGTTCTTGAGAGCCCAGTTGTACTCTGCTTCACCCATTGCAAAACGATCACCAGCGAATCGCGCCTTTACCTTACCCGCAGACGGGTCATAGAACGTTGTCTTAACGTAATCGCGAAGCCCGCGATATGACGCCGCAGCTTGTTTTGATGCATCACGTACCTGAGTCAGCAACTGCTCTCGGTCAGTCCCACTGATCCGTTCTTCGGCAAGCTTTGGCAAGGTCTCATCGAAATACTTCTCGTCAGCTTCGGATGTGTCGATGCCGTTCCGCTTCAACACTCGGAAATCAGGAGTATTGTTTGACTTGATTCCGGCGGCGAGCTGCTCTTGCGCGACTTGAAGAAAACGAGGAATCGCATTCACACGCTTTGCTACGAGTGCCCATTCATCCGCGGTGCCGTATGTCTTATCGCCGGTCTGCGTCATCCCCTGGAGTTGCCAATCAATCGCGCGGAACGGTTCATCGGTATAGGTGTCCAGCGCGCGTTCCTGATATCGGCGCACCTGATGCTGGTGAAGCAAAAAACGAATTTGAGCCAGCGCTACATCGCGATCGATTCGCCGGTTTGGTGAAAGCGTATTCGCCTCGACCTTTTCGAAGTCTTTCTGTGCATCCAAAAGCCATCGGTCTTCCGCTTCAAGCGCGGCAGCTGAGTGATCTCGCAGAGTTCCATCAACATCCTTAAGCGACGGATCGAGCCCCGCCCCACCGAGGTATGTATTGACGGTCGGGTTGCGACGCAGGAATTCGACAACGTAGGCATCGTGAATCTTCTTTAACTGTGAATCGCCGGAGTTGTTCATTGTTTGTTCCGTTGACTTAGGTGCGGTGCAGGCCGATAGAGCTGCGAGCAACATAAATGCCCAGAGTTTTCTCATCTTCTAACCTTTCTTATGTCGTATCAGCTTCCACGTAGTAACGACTTCAGTCGTTATGAATCCATTATCGACGACATCAAATGACCTTTACGAACTGAGCCTCCGTTTCCCTTGACTTGTACCGTATCAACTACGACTAAAGTCGTTACTACGTGAACGAAGACTTACCCCCTCGTCAAATGACGATACTTGATTCGATGCGGCTGATCCGCTGCAGCACCAAGCCGCGCGTGCCGGTCCGCTTCATACTCCGAATAGTTGCCGTCGAACCACTCCACGTGGCTCTCGCCTTCAAACGCCAGAATGTGCGTGGCGATCCTGTCCAGAAACCATCGGTCGTGGCTGATCACCACCGCGCAGCCCGCAAAATTCTCCATCGCTTCTTCCAACGCGCGCATTGTGTTCACGTCCAGATCATTGGTTGGCTCGTCGAGCAATAAGACATTCGCGACTTCTTTTAACATTTTAGCGAGGTGAACCCTGTTCCGCTCGCCGCCCGAGAGCATGCCGACCTTCTTTTGCTGATCGGTCCCCGAAAAATTGAATCTTGCAACATAGGCGCGCGAATTCACCTGGCGTTTCCCGAGCTCGATCGTGTCTTGCCCACCTGAAATCTCTTCCCAAATCGACTTGGTTGCATTGAGAGTATCGCGGCTCTGATCAACATAACCGAGCTTCACGCTTTCGCCTATTCGGAACGTTCCACCGTCGGGTTGTTCTTGTCCGGTGATCATTCTAAACAGAGTCGTCTTCCCGGCGCCGTTCGGACCAATCACGCCGATTATCCCGCCGGGAGGAAGAGAAAAAGACATCCCTTCCATCAACAGGTTTTCGCCGTACGCCTTGGAGACGTCTTTCGCCTCGATCACCACATCGCCGAGCCGCGGCCCAGGGGGGATGTAGATCTCCAGTTCTCGTGATCTCTTCTCTGTCTCCTGGCGCAGCATCTCCTCATAGGAACTGATGCGCGCTTTTGATTTTGCGTGGCGCGCTCTGGGAGCCATTCGGATCCACTCCAACTCGCGCTCGAGAGTCTTCTGACGCTGGCTTTCAGCTTTCTCTTCGCGACGCAAACGCTCCTGTTTTTGTTCGAGCCAAGACGAATAGTTGCCTTCCCACGGAATGCCACGGCCCTGGTCCAGCTCCAGAATCCAGCCCGCGACGTTGTCCAGGAAGTAGCGATCGTGAGTGACCGCGATTACAGTACCGGGATATTTCTGAAGATGCTGCTCGAGCCAGGCCACCGACTCGGCGTCGAGATGATTAGTCGGCTCATCCAGCAACAAAATATCCGGCTGTTTGAGCAAGAGCCGGCAGAGCGCCACCCGGCGCAGCTCGCCGCCTGAAAGAACTTTGATTGGGGTCTCCGGTGGAGGACACCTGAGCGCATCCATCGCCATCTCGAGCCTGCTGTCGAGGTCCCAGGCGCTCGCGGCGTCGAGTTTCTCCTGAACGTTTCCCTGTTGTTCGAGCAGCGCGGTCATTTCATCATCGCTCATCGGCTCGCCGAATTTTTCGTTGATCTGCTCGAATTGCTTCAACAGCTCGATCGTTTCCTGAACGCTTTCTTCGACGATCTCGCGAACAGTTTTCGATGGATCGAGCTGTGGTTCCTGCTCGAGGAAACCGATGCTGTAACCTGGCGAGAGCACTGTTTCGCCGACGAACTCTTTATCGACACCGGCGATGATTCTCAGCAGAGAGCTCTTGCCTGAGCCGTTCAGACCAATAACGCCGATCTTCGCGCCGTAAAAATAAGAGAGGTAGATGTCCTTGATGATTGGTTTCTTGTCATAATACTTACCGACTCCAACCATTGAATAGATGATTTTGTTTGGCGCGCTGCTCATCGGGCGATTCACCTCCGGGGATTAATCTAATAGAGTAGTTCGAGGATCTTCGGTTTGTCGAATCATGTGCTCGTGCTTCTAGTACCGTAGACTGCTCAGAAAATAGGCGGTAGCGGAGACTTGGGAGTACACAACCCCCTCCCCTGTTGCGCGTAAGAGGTGTGCCGTGCGGGGTAAGAAGGCGAGACTTCACGTTCGTAGTGTCTGCTCTTCACTTCGAGGTCGCAAAGCCTCCGCCATCAAACCATGTCTGCGACAACATAGCACGGC
>Ga0126382_10000032_pt1 | contig 39033 bp, 32 predicted proteins | sample PanSoiMetPlot_30_FD_92548 | JGI IMG/M metagenome (GOLD analysis project Ga0126382, IMG submission 92548) | Tropical forest soil microbial communities from Panama - MetaG Plot_30 | ecosystem: Environmental > Terrestrial > Soil > Tropical forest > Bulk soil | place: Panama | collected 2016-02-17
CGAGGGAGGATGTATGCGCGCATTGCGGTGGGTGCTGGTCTCGGCGCTTCTGCTTGCGGCCGGGCCGGGGCTGGGAGCCGAGCCGGTGAAGATCCGCGCGCGCTGGATCGTGGCGCCGTCCGATTGGGCGCCCCTGCTCCTGGAAAAGCCCGACCTGATGAAGGGCAACGGCAAGTCCTACGCGTTCGAGCCGATGCGCTTCCAGGGCACGCCGGCGGTGATCACCGCGATGGCGAACAACGAGCTCGAGCTCGGCAATCTGGCATTTTCCTCCCTTGCCCTCGCGATCCAGAACGCCGGGCTCGAGGACCTGCGCATCGTCGGGGACCAGTTCAAGGACGGCGTGCAAGGCCACTTCAGCAATCAGTACTATGTGCTCAAGGACAGCCCGGTGCAGAAGGTCGCCGACCTCAAGGGCAAGATCGTCGCCACCAACGCGGCCGGCAGCGCCGTCGACATCGCGATGCGCGCGATGCTGCGCAAGGCGGGGCTCGAGGACAAGCGTGACTTCACCGTGGTCGAAGCGCCGTTCCCCACCATGAAGGCCATGCTGGCGCAGAAGAAGGCCGATCTGGCCACCTTCGTGCCGCCGTTCGCGTTCGATCCCGAGCTCAGGCAGATCGGTCGTCTGCTGTTCGAACAGAAGGAGGCGGTCGGCACCACGCAGATGACGGTCTGGGTGGTGCGCAAAGGTTTCCTCGACAAGAACCGTGCCGCCCTGCTCGATTTCCTGGAGGATTCGGTGCGGGTGGCGCGCTGGTACATCGACCCCAAGAATCATGACGAGGCGGTGCAGATCGCGGCGAGGGTCACCAAGCTCAAGCCGGAACTGTTCGCCGACTGGCTGTTGACCGGCAAGGATCACTACCGCAGCCCCGATCTGCTGCCGGACCTGGCGGCGCTGCAATCCAACATCGACGTGCAGCGCGACCTCGGCTTCCTCAAGGGGCCGATCGATGTGCAGAAATACGCCGACCTCAGCCTCGTGCGGGAAGCGGCGCAGCGGGCGAAATAGCCGCCGAGCAGGCCGAATAAGAACAAGGAGAATGGAAATGCCCCAGAGCGTGCCCGCCGTCCGCACGGCCGCCAGACCGAAGGTCAAACCAGCGGAGTGGGAGCAGCGCATCAATCTCGCCGCCTGCTACCGGCTGGTCGAGCATTTCGGCTGGACCGACCTGATCTATACCCACATCTCGGCGCGGGTGCCGGGCGAGCCCGAGCATTTCCTGCTCAACCGTTTTGGGCTCCTGTTCGACGAGGTGACGGCGTCGAACCTGATCAAGGTCGATCTCGACGGCAATCTCGTCGAGGACCCGGACGCGCCCATGCATAAGGCGGGCTTCGTCATCCACAGCGCCATCCACGGCGGGCGCGAGGATGTCGATTGCGTCATCCATACCCATTCCAAGGCCGGGGTCGCGGTCGCGGCGATGAAGGATGGGCTGTTGCCGCTGAGCCAGCACGCGCAACTGTTCCAAGGCCGCGTGAGCTATCACGACTACGAGGGGCTCGCGATCGACATCGACGAGCGCGCGCGCCTGGTGCAAGACCTCGGGAGCAATCCCGTGATGATCCTGCGCAACCACGGACTGCTCGCAGTCGGGACCAGCATTCCGCTCGCCTTCAGCAACCTGTTCAATCTGCAATTCGCGTGCGAGACGCAGGTGCTGGCGATGTCGGGCAACGCGACGCTCAACCTGCCGCCGCCGGGGGTCGCCGAGCACACCGCCAAGCTCGCGGTCGCGCCGGAGGCGCCGTTCGGCACGGAATGGCCGGGGCTGCTGCGCAAGCTCGACCGGATGGATCCGTCGTATCGGACGTGAGCCACCCCGTGTCCGCTTCCGCTACCCGGCTTGCGATAGCGGGCCGCTCCGCTGATCAGAATATGCTGAAGTCGCCGAGCAAGTCCTTGCGTACCAGCCATGGCGTCTGATTGCCGCCGGTTTCCTTCACCACGATCGATTTGACCGCGCGATAAAGTTCGCTTACCTCAAGCGCGTCATTGTTGTTGCCGTCGAACGCCTTCCAGTCGCGGTCTAATGCCTGCACCAGCGCGTGGGTGAAGACGCCTCCGCCCCAGCGCGGCGGCTGGTCCTTCTTATCCTCAAAGCTGAATTGCCGCCCCTTCGAGGCCGCGAACACCAGGAGCGGCGATTTGTGACCCGTGAGCAGGTCGCCGACGGCCTCGTCGTTGGTTGCGATGCCCTGCGAATCCGCCAATCCGGAATGGCAGGCATCGAGGAACAGGATTGTCCGCACCGGCGAACGGCCCAGCGCATCGGCGAGCTTCGACCAGGCGAGACCGGTTCCCTCGACGTCGTCGCTCCGGAACCCGGCGGCCGTCAGGTAGAATTTGCCATCCCTTCCTCGCACCCCATGGCCCGCAAATCCGAACACGAGGGTGTCCCCCGGTTTGACGCGCTGCACGGCGGTTTCGACTGCGCGCAGGATTGCGTCCGGCTTCGCCGCCTCGTCGAGCAGCGTCTCGGCATCGACCGCGCCGTAATATCCGCCTCTCCGTTTGCGCAGCGCCTCCGCGAGGCGCTGCGCGTCGGATCTCGCGTAGTTGAGCTTCAGCCTCGGCTCGGCATATGCATCGACGCCGACCAGCACGGCGTGGAGCCGGCCCTCCGAACCGCCTCGCGCGCGCGGCTGGACAGAGACGGGCTGGCTCAGCAGCCCTGTCTGGTCTTCGACCACCGCGGTTAGCCAGCGTCCGCGGATCGACCGATTGATCGTCACGGTCGTCTCAACCCGCCGACCGGCAACGCCTTTCTCCACGATCAACTCGCCGTCTTCGAACACCCTGAGCGTCTTGAGCCCCGCCGCGGCGTCCAGCGCAAGCTTGAGCGCGATGCCCGCCGGGCCGCTTTCAAGCTCCATGTCGACGCTCGGCGGCACGTTTATTCGCGGCGGCGGCAGCGCTCCAGCGCTGCCCAGCAGAAGTTCAGCGACGTTGGGCCGCCGCAGCGTCTTCTCGAACTGTGCGAGCGAGAACAGTCCCTGCTCGCCGGCGAAGCGCAGGTGCACGAAATGGCCGCCCTCGTAGGAGCCTGAGAAATAACCCGCGTCGGTAAAGAACACGAGTTCGTCGTCGATCCAACGGCCGGAGATCGCCAACACGCCGTCGCTGGTGCGATGGATGAAGAAGCGGCCATTGGTGTTGAGCTGGATGATGTGCTGCCTGTCCTGCGACCAGAACACGCGGTCGAGGGAGTGAGTGTCATGCAACTCGCGTATGTAGACGGGTTTGTCGGTATCCTCGAGATCGACGACGGCGACCGCTCTCGCCATCGGCGACGCGATCAGGAGCCAGCGTTCGTCGACGATCGTCGGGCGAACCCGCGTCAGGCTCGCGATCGGGGTGCCCTCCTTGAAATCCTTGTGCAGTCCATCGGTCAAATCGAGCATCGCACCCTTCTGTCCCGGCACGTTGCGGAACAGCAGCAGCGGCGATTCCATGCTCCCGGCATGCATGCAGAGGTTTTGCACGAGCCAGAATTTCGTTTTTCCGGTCGTCCAGCTCCACAGTCCGTGCACGTCGGCTCCGCCTTCGCGGGCCGCTCGCAGGCTGAATTTCACTTTCGGCTCGTCCTGGTAGTAGCAGCCCGGGGTGTTCGTGAGGTGCGCGCGGGCAGCCGGGACATCCGCAACCAGACGACGCTCGATGTCCTGGGCGGTCGCGGTCAGGCTGGTGCGATGACCGTAGGCAAACGGGGCCTGGATCATTTCGGTCTTTGCGACCCAATCGCGCGGCACCTCGACCGTGCCCGCGTCCGTGCATCCCGGTAGTGCGCAGAAGCCATAGACGGAGAGCTGCGCCGCAAATTGTCGGTCGACCGCCGAAGGCGCCGACAGCGACCGCGCATTGGCCATGGCGACCCGCCACTCCCCCGCCGATCGCATTGCGGCGCCGTCCGCCGCGGTGGTGATGGCCGTAGCGGGCTGAGTTCTCTGTCCCTTGTGCTCGAAGAAAAAACGCTGTTGCGGAACATAGTCTTGCTGCGTCTCTGCGCGGTATTCGTTTCTAACCTTGGCATCTCCGGCATAGCGCGCGTCGGTCGATGGTGACACATGGCTGAGCGTCAGGCGGTCTCCGGTATCCCAGGCGACCGGCTTGTCGGCCGCCATGATGCCGTACTCCGGCAGCGCCTCGCGCAGCTCGCCCGATGTCAGCCGCGTGCGGCCCGTCTGCCATCGCGTGGCGAGATCTCCCAGCCAACAGCAGTCGTCGTTGGCGCCAATCGAGGTGTGGGCGAAGAGAACGGCACCCTGATCGGGGTACAGTCGAAATCTCAGCTGCTCCCAGGCGGTGGAGCCGCGCCCGCTGGACATGATCGCGAGCATCCCGGCCTCGGTTTTGGGATCATCGGGGGCAGCGCCCGCCTCGGCCTTGAACTCCGGATCTATCATGGCCTGCCGAAGGCGGATTTCGGGATGGCCGAACGTGCCCTCGATCAGGATCGAGTCGCCCAGAGCCCAAGCCAGAGTCGGGCCCTGCAAACCGAACGGCACGAACCGTTCGGCGACGAGATCGAAGAGTTCCATATCTCCGCCGATGTTCTCATTCCCGGTCGCATAAGCCGCGACAAAGCGTGAGCCGGGCGAAAAATTCGGTGTCCGGCCGGCGCGCTCCGCGAGTCTTGTTCCGGTGGCCGTGTCGTAGACCGCCCAGACCGTCGGAAAAACGTCGAGCCGATAACGACCGTTCTCGGACACGATCACTTTTTCCGGCTTCTCGACTGCGAAGAAATCCTGGATGACGACTTCCGCGCGTCCGGCATCGACATCGAAGCTCTTGCTCACGGGGCCGGCATGCACGCGCTCGCCGCAAGCGGTCTTGGTCACGAAGCTGTACGAGATGGCAAGCGGGCCGGCGCGATAGGACTTGATATTGAAGCTGCCTGCGTCGGGCGTGCGAGGACCCGCGAGCGGCACCAGCACGCGCATATCGTCCTGACCTGCCGTCACACCGCCGGGCGCACGCGCTCGTGGCGGCACGACTATGATATTGCGGCCTGCGAACCGCACCGATTCCGGCATCGTGAAGACGATGTAAGCCGGCCGATCCAGCGGGAAGGCCTCCGACCCGCGTCGCCACGTCACCCCGATGCTGTCGCCGACGGCAAGCCTGGCCGGCGCCTGAACGTCCACGGCGAACGCAGACGCAATTCGCCCCAACAGGTCGCCTTCGCGCTCGCATTGTTGAAGGCCCGGGCCGCTCAAAGCCGTCGTCGCAGGATGTGGGGCAACCGTGACCGTCCGTTGGGCGATCTCGCCGACCACGCGTTCCCCGCAGCCGGATTTCGCCAGCATGGCGATTTTCAACTCGATCGATCCCGATCGCCTGGGACGAAGGACGAGCTCCGAGTTCGCGAAATTCTGCGGACCGTCGGAGGTCAGGCTCAGTGCCACGTAGGCCCGCCGCTCCGACAAGGCGAATGTCTTGCCGAAACCATCCCAGCGGTCGGACGGCTCACCGGGCGCCGACACTTGGAGGTGAAACACATCGGTGCCTTCGGCGGGATCGAGCGCGACCCAGCCCGGAACCGCGACCACCGCGTAGATGGTGACAGCGCCGACATTGGGCAGCGTGCCGGACAGGCGGACTCGCGGCCGGTCCCAGATCTGTGTTTCCGCTGGCACGTCCACTTCGATCTTCACCGCCGCGAGCGCCCGCCTCAAGCGGTCGTTTTCCTGCGCGCACTGCTGCGCGTTCAGCGTCGCTTTGGGCTGCGCTGACTTGGGTTGCGCCTTGGGTTGCGCGAGCGCGGCCTGAACGAGCCCAAGCGGAACCAAGCAGGCGAGCAGAACGAGAAGACGAGATGTCATGTCGTGCCTCCTCGGGCACAATCGTGCCCGGAAACGAGCAGGTGGCGGCTTTTCTCGACCGACGACGGCAATGCCGGCCCGTCACCTGCTCCCGCGTGCCTGACCAGCGCCGCGACTCGATCAACGAAGCAGCCAATACGGAGTCGGGGTCGCCTGCTTGCGATCAAGCCCGCGCTGAGCCACCGGCTTTCGTCGTATCAAAATGTCCGCGATATCACTAAGGACCCTTGGACTGTCCATGACGTACGAGTGGCCGAAAGCGCGAACGACGGGCGCCGCAGCCGTCGCGTCGATCGTCTCGTAGCCCGTAAAGGTGAGGACTCCGCCGTCCGTATCGCCGATGCGCCGAAACTCATGAGCGACCTTGGATGCTTTCAGCGCCACGTCGTTGCTGGAGGCGTAGATGGTGCGGTGAACTGACTGTGCGCTTGCGAGAGCCGGGACGATCTGTTCACGGAAAAGCTGCTCGTTCACGTCAGGAGCCGCGAGCAGCAGCTCGCTGATCTTCGGAATCGGCTGGTTTTGTCTGGCACGGTCCTTCAAGACGCTCGTCACGATCCGATTGCCCATGCTGTGAGCGATCAAATAGATCTCCGTCGGGCCGAGCGCGGCCACGTCGTCGAGCATTTGATTGAATGCCGGCTCGGAAAGCCGCGATATCTCCTCGTCGCGAAAATAACTCCGCGTCTGGCCGGCGGAAGGCCAGCTGAAAAACATCGCCAGCCCCGGAAATGCCAGATCATGAGCCATCTGGGCCGTGCGGAGCGCCGCGCCAGCGAACGTCACGTTGAACCCGTGCACGAATATCAGGACGCTCTTCGCATCCGCCGCCGCCAATTTGGCGCTCAATTCGGCGCGTGCGACATCGTTGTTGAGAGGTCGGACGCTCTTCAGGATGAAATGCTTGCTCGGGTCTGCGTTCAGCTCCAGCTGCCACAGGCTTGGCAGTGGAAGTGTTCCCGCCCGGCGTGAAGTCGGGATCGATACTTCCACCCGCCCATAGCCGGGTTGCTGCACGCGATCCGATCCGTACGTGGTGACGCCCGCGCTTTCACCGGTAGCAACCCGGTCGGTCGCATAGTAGACCGTGAGTGCGACCCAGTCCGCCGGGCCGCGTTTGCCCTCGGCGTTCTCGGCATTTTGAACCAGCGCGGGATCAGGCCTGATATCCCGACGAAAACATTCGCGCGCGAATTCCAGGTCGATCAGGCTTTCCTGGGCGGCTCGAATTTTCTCATCGATCTCCTGCAATCTTGCCCGCGCTTGCGACGAGACTTGCGAACGCGCCCTTTTCAGATCTTTGACGCTCGCTTCGAGCGAACCGATCTTCTGATCTATCTCGCGCGCAGAAACGTTCTGAAGGGCCTTGCACGGTTCGGAGACAATGCGGGTTTGGTTCTGAGCTTGGGTCGCGCCTGCGAAACAGATCATGATGGAAAGGACGATGATCAAAGCCGGTGCGGCCCTGCCGAACATGTTTCCCTCCATTCCGATCCGGATGCGGAACGCAGCAGCGCCCCAATATGATTATCGGCGTAACACGTATAACATGCAATACAAATATATACCCGTTTTACGTGCAGGGACACCTTCCCGCGCGCACCTTCTCAACCTCCGGCCTGCGCCTTCTCGCGAATTGCGCTGAGCGACATCGCCGGCGTGAGCGCCTCGGGATCGATCTTGAGATGGATGATCGCGGGCTTGCCGGATTTCTGCGCGGCCTCGAACGCCGGCAGGAAATCCGCGGTCTTCTCCACCGTCGCGCCATAGCCGCCGAACGTCCGCGCATAGGCCGCGAAATCCGGATTCTTCAGGCCGGTGGCCACCACCCGCCCGGGATAGTGCCGCTCCTGATGCATGCGGATGGTGCCGTACATGCCGTTGTCCGCGACCACGATGATGACAGGCAGCTCGTATTGCACGGCCGTGGCGAATTCCTGCCCCGTCATCAGGAAGTCGCCGTCGCCGGCGAAGGCGACCACCGTGCGCTCCGGCGCCAGCCGCTTCATGCCGATGGCGGCCGGCACGCCGTACCCCATCGAGCCCGAGATCGGCGCGAGCTGTGTGCCGTAGCGCCGGTAGCGATGATAGCGATGCACCCAGATCGAAAAATTGCCGGCGCCGTTGCAGATGACAGCGTCGGCGGGAAGCTTGTCGCGCAACTGCACAATAATCTCGCCGAGATTGACCGCGCCGGGCACCGCGGTCGGCTTGTCGGTCCAGGCGAGAAAATCGGCGTGCGCGACCGGGGTCTCGTTCCGCCACTTGAGCTCGTTGGGCGGCTGCAACCCTTCGAGCGCGGCGGCAAACGCGGTCGGCGCGGCATTGATCGCGAGCTGCGGACGATAGACGCGGCCGAGCTCCTCGACGCCGGGATAGACGTGCACGAGGCTCTGGCGGGGTCCGGGAATGTCGAGAAGCGTATAGGCCTGCGACGGCATCTCGCCCAGCCGCCCGCCGACCAGCATGATCACGTCGGCGCCCTTCACCCGCGCCAGCAGCTTGGGGTTGGGCCCGATGCCGAGATCGCCGGCATAGCAGGGATGGGCGGGATCGAAGAGATGCGCGCGCCGGAACGTGGTGGCGACGGGGACCGCGAAGCGCTCGGCAAAACGCGCGACCGCGGCGCAGGCCGCCTCCGACCAACGGCTGCCGCCGAGCAGCGCAATCGGCCGCTCCGCCGCCCACAGCAGCTTCTGCAACCGGCTCATATCGGTCGCGCCCGGCCAGGTCTCGACCGGCTCGAACGCGGGCGCATCGGGCACGGCGATGCGCTCCACCAGCATGTCCTCGGGCAACGCAATCACCACCGGCCCCGGCCGGCCGCTGGTCGCGGTGTAGAAGGCGCGCGAGATCAGCTCCGGGATGCGGGCGGGATCGTCGATCTCGGTCGCCCACTTGGCGATCGATCCGAACACTGCACGGTAGTCGAGCTCCTGGAACGCCTCGCGCTCACGCATCTCGCGCCCGATCTGCCCGACGAACAGGATCAGCGGCGTGGAGTCCTGGCGCGCGATGTGCAGGCCCGCCGACGCGTTGGTGGCGCCGGGCCCGCGGGTGACGAAGCAGATGCCGGGCCGGCCGGTCGCCTTGCCCTGGGCTTCCGCCATGATCGCGGCCCCGCTCTCCTGGCGGCACACCGTGATGGCGATATCGCGGTCGTGGAACGCGTCGAGCGCCGCGATGTAGCTTTCACCGGGCACGCAGAACATGTGGCGCACGCCATGGATGACGAGTTGATCGATCAGGACCTCGGCGGCCGTCCTGGTGCCGTCATTGGCGCGCATCACATGTCTCCTGCGATGTTTCTTGCGATCAGCGTTTGATCGGGCAGAACTTGGCCGGGATCATCAACGAGGTCTTCTGCTCCAGCAGATAGCCGGACTCGTTGAGCTTTTGAATATAGACGAGCCATTCCGGATCGGCCCACATGGCGGCGCGCCGGCGCATGCGGTCGGACGGATCCTCGTAGGCCCAGTCGTGCACGATGGTATTGACGTCCCCGCTCTCGGCGAACATGTACGCCATCGGTTGCCCGAGGTGCCGCGTCTGCGCAGCGAACCCGTATTTCTCGTAGATCTCCAGATGCGCTTGCGTCATGCCGGGCTTGATGCGGTAGGTTCGATGGTCGACGAGCACGATGTCCTCCTTGGCAAGCGCGGCGCCTATCGCCGCACGACAGGAACCTTTCGGGCCCGGCGCGGCGAAGGTCAATAGCCCCAATCATGCAGACGGACATTGGCGCATCGCAGGAACCGGTCTTCACGCTGCTCGCCGACCCCGCGGCCCATGATCGCGCGCCGGTCACGCGCATCGATACCCATGCCGCCTCGGTGTTTCTCGCCGGCGACCATGCCTACAAGGTCAAGCGCGCGGTGCGATTTCCATTCCTGGACTACTCGACCCTGGAGAAGCGCAAGCGCGCTTGTGAGGCCGAGCTCGAGGTCAACCGGGCGTTCGCGCCGGACATCTATCTGCGCGTGGTGCCGATCACGCGCGCGGCGGATGGACGGCTCGCGCTCGACGGCGGCGGCGTACCGGCGGAATGGGCAGTCGAGATGCGCCGCTTCGACGAGAAGGCGACGCTCGACCATCTGGCCGATGCCGGCCGGATCGACACTGACCTCGCCGATGCGCTCGGCCGCGCCGTCGCGGCAGCACATGCCTGTGCGCCGGCGGTCGAGGCCGAACCGTGGATCGCCGCGCTCGCAGACTATGTCGAGCAGAACGATGCCGCGTTCCGGGAACGGCCGAAGCTGTTCGCGCCGGCCGACGCCGCGGCCCTCGCGCGGGCGAGCCGCGCCGCCCATGGACGCATCCGGGAGCTCATGCGCGCTCGCGGAGGGCGCGGGCTCATCCGCCGCGGACACGGCGACCTGCATCTCGGCAATATCGTCCTTATCGACGGCCGGCCCACACTGTTCGACGCCATCGAATTCGACCCGTTGGTGGCATCGGGCGACGTGCTCTACGATCTCGCCTTCCTGCTCATGGACCTCGTCGAACGCGGACTGAACGGCGCGGCCAATATCGTCTTCAACCGCTACCTGGTCGAAACCCGGCGCAGCGAAGACCTCGACGCGCTCGCCGCGCTTCCGCTGTTCCTGTCGGTGCGCGCCGCCATCCGCGCCAAGGTCACGGCGGCGAAACTCGCGCAGCCGCAGGCCGACAAGACCGCAATCGAAGCGAGCGCGCGCAAGTATTTCGGCTTTGCATGCCGGCTCATGGCGCCGGCTGCACCGGTGCTGGTCGCGGTCGGCGGGCTCTCTGGCACCGGCAAGTCGGTGCTGGCGCGCATGCTAGCGCCGGATATCGCGCCGGCGCCTGGCGCCGTCGTGCTGCGCACCGACGTCGAGCGCAAGACGCTGTTCGGCAAGGACGAGCACGACAAGCTGCCGGCGGATGCCTATTCCGCCGAGGTGACCGCGGGCGTCTATGCCGCCGTCGCCGACAAGGCGCGCCGCGCGCTCGCCGCCGGGCACTCCGTCGTCGTTGATGCCGTATTTGCCAAGCCGCGGGAGCGCGCGGCCGTCGAGCAGTGCGCGCAGGCGCTCGGCGTGCCCTTCCACGGGCTGTTCCTCGATGCCGACCTCGCCACCCGCGTCGACCGGGTCGGCGCGCGCGGCCACGACGCCTCCGATGCCGACGCCGCGGTGGCCCGCGCACAGGCGAGCTACGATCTCGGCGCGCTCGATTGGAAACGTATCGACGCATCGGGCACGCCGGAGCAGACGCTGGCGCGGACACGGGCGGTATTGGACCAATGAGAATGGCTGGCATGCGCGGCAATGCCAGAAGTCCGCGCTAGACTGCCCGCCATGGACTCCCGCAAGCTTGCCATCGCCGCCGCCGGTTTCAGCACCTTCGTCACCCTCTACTCGCCGCAGGCGCTGTTGCCGGCATTGGCGCGCGAGTTCGGCGTCGGGGCCGCGCAGATCAGCGCCATCATGACCGCGAGCACGTTCGCGATCGCCTTGACCGCGCCGTTCACCGGCGCCGTCGCCGACGTGCTCGGGCGCAAGCGCGTGATCGCGGCCGCGATGCTGGCGGTGGTGCTGCCGATGGCCGGCGCGGCGCTGGCGCAGGACGCGCAGGCGCTCGTCGCCTGGCGTTTCCTGCAGGGCTTGCTGCTGCCGCCGATCTTCGCGGTGACCGTCGCCTATATCGGCGACGAATGGCCGCCCGCCGAGGTCGCGGGCGTCGCCGGCGTCTACATCGCGGGCTCGAGCGTTGGCGGCTTCGCGGGCCGCCTCGTCCCCGGCGTGCTCGACGACCTTGTGGGCTGGCGGGCGGCCTTCCTGGCGCTCGCCGCCCTGTCATTCCTCGGCGCCATCCTGGTGGCGCTGCTGCTGCCGCGAGAAAAGAGCTTCGTCCGCTCGGACGGCCTCGCGGCTTCGGCACGGCAGATGCTGCGGCATCTCAAGGACCCGCAGCTCCTCGCCACCTACGCCATCGGCTTCGGCACGCTGTTCAACTTCATTGCCGTTTTCACCTATGTGAGCTTCCACCTGGCCGCGCCGCCGTATCGTTTCTCGTCGACGCTCCTGGGCGCCATCTTCGCGACCTATCTCGTCGGCACCGTGATCTCGCCGATGACCGGCTGGATGATGTCGGGGCTGGGACGCCGGCGCCTCATCCTCGTCGTCATCGCGCTCTGGATCGCGGGCGCCATGCTGATGCTGGCGGCGCCGCTGGGGGCGATCATCGTCGGGCTTGTCCTGTGCGCGGCCTGCGGCATGCTCTGCCAGACGATCTCGACCGGCTATGTCACCACGATCGCCAAGGAAGGCCGCTCCTCGGCGGTCGGCCTCTATGTCACCTCGTTCTATGTCGGCGGCAGCATGGGCGCCTTCCTGCCGGGGCTGGCCTGGAATTCCGGCGGCTGGCCGGCTTGCGTCGCGATGGTGGTTGCCATGCTCGCCGCCATGGCGTTGATTGCCGCCCTCGCCTATCGCAATGCGACCGCATAGGGTGGCCGCCGCGATAACGCAAAACGGGGGAGCGAATGACGGCGCCGACCAAGAGCCAGCTCGAATTTCTGCAATCGATCGACACGCCCACGGTGTGCAACCTGGTGGAGATCGTCGCGCCCGAGCGCCGCGGCCATGGCTACACCGTCAAGCACCTGCATTGCCCATTCCCGGACCTGCCGCCGATCGTGGGCTTCGCCAAGACCGTGACCTTCAAGGCCAAGGACAAGGTGCCGCTGGGCGAGGCCGGCTACATGCAGAAGCGCCTCGACTACCTCGACTACGTCGCGAGCGCGCCGCAGCCGGCCATCATGGTGATGGAGGACCTCGACGGCGAATACGTGGGCTACGGCGCATTCTGGGGCGAGGTGCAGTCGAACGTGCACAAGGCGCTCGGCGCCCTCGGCGTCATCACCAGCGGTTCGATCCGCGACATCCCGATGATCGCGCCCGGCTTCCAGATGCTGGCGGGATCGATCGTGCCGTCGCACGCCTATGTCCACGTGGTCGACTACGGCATCGACGTGAACGTCCACGGCATGGCCACGAAGAGCGGCGACCTCGTCCACGCCGACCGCCACGGTGCGGTCATCGTGCCGGTCGACAAGATCGACGCCATGAAGGCGGCGAACGAGGGGCTTGCCGCGCGCGAGGCCAAGATCATCGCCGCGGCGAAAGCCGGCGGCGGGGTCGCCGCCATCAAGGCGGCGATGAAGGGATAGCGTTCGTATGACCGTGCACGGCAGCCGGCAGCAAGATCGGCGCGAGACCAATCCGGCCTTCAGCACGCGGCGGCTGAAGCTTGGAACCTTCCAGACCAACCTCGACAGCGGCTGCGTGATGTCGGACCTCGACGGGAGGCTCGACATCACCTGGCCCAACACCGTCGCGCTCGCCAGGCTCGCGGAGGGGATGGAGTTCGAGGCGCTGGTGCCGGTCGCGCGCTGGCAGGGCTTCGGCGGCGCCACCAACCCGCAAGGTCCCGGCTTCGAGGCCTATACCTGGGCAGCCGGCATCGCCGCCTCGACGTCGAAGGCCGGCGTCTTCGCCACCTCGCACATCTCCCTCAACCACCCCATCATCGCGGCCAAGCAGTCCACGGTGATCGATCACATTTCCGGCGGACGCTACGCGCTCAACATCGTGACCGGCTGGAACCAGCCGGAGATCGACATGTTCGGCAACCCGATGATGGGGCACGAGGACCGCTACGCCTGCGCCGAGGAGTGGCTGGCCATCGTCAAGCGGCTGTGGACCGAGGACGAGGCCTTCGACCACGAGGGCAAGTTCTACAAGATCACTAAGGGATACCTGCAGCCCAAGCCGATCCAGAGCCCCTACCCCGCGGTGATGAACGCCGGCGCGTCCGAGCGCGGCCGGCACTTCGCGACGAAGTACGCCGACCTGGTGTTCACCGTCATCCGCACCGGCGGCCTCGACGAATGCCGCGCGCACGTTCAGGCCTACCACACGCTTGCCCGCGAGTATGGTCGCGAGGTTCGGGTCTGGACCGTCGCCAATATCGTACAGGGTGAAACCGAGCAGGAGGCGCGCGACTTCTACCGCTACTACGTCCACGACAAGGGCGACTGGGAAGCCGCCCGAAACATGATCGACACGTTCTCGCTCGAGATCAACGCCCGCAACATTCCACCCGAGCGCCTGAAGGCCTTCCAGGAGGCGTTCATTGCCGGCTGGGGCGGGTTTCCGCTGATCGGTACCAAGGAGAAGATCGTCGATGGCCTGCAGGCGCTGTCGCGCGCCGGGCTCGACGGCGTGCTGCTCGCCTGGCCGCGCTTCGAGCAGGGCATGCGCGAATTCCGCGACGTGACCTATCCGCTGGTCAAGCAGGCGGGGCTGCGCGAGTTCGGCTAGTCATTGCCCCCGTGCGACGCAGTGCAGTATCGCATTGATGCAGGGAACCAATATCCCTGCCGCCTCATTCGGAGTCTGCCAGGAGGAACAACAGCAACAAGGGGTGGAAAATGAGTACGAACAACGGAGCCGATCTCTGGCACGCGCTGTACCAGCTCGAGGCGAGGTACTGGCACGACGTCGATTGCAACGGCGGCAGCAATGCTCACGACTTCTACCTGCCGGACGGCGTGATGGTAGTCGGCCACAATTGCTTTCAGGGGCGCGACAAAATCCGTGAATTCTACGGCTGGCGCCAGCGCCAGGCGACGACCGCCATCAGCAGCGTGAAGACCACGCGCCATCTGATCAGCAATCTCTTCGTCGACGCGAGCGATGGCCGCCATGCGCGGGTGCTGGGCATCGTGAGCTTCCATGGCGCGACCGCCCGCGCGCCCGCGCCGCAGTGCAAGCCGCCGATGCTGATCGCCGACCTGATCAACGAATGCGAATTGGACGAGCACGACCAGTGGCGCTACAAGACGCACACGATGCAGCCGGTGTTCATGAGCCACGAGGCCCCGCCGTCGATCGCGATCGACATGCGCCGCTAGCGCATGTCGCAGCCCAGGCTGGCCTTGGGCTTCGTGCGCGAATGGATTTAGGCGCGAATGACAACGAAGATCACGGTCGGCGACAGCGATGTCTTGCTGGTGGTGGATGTCCAGAATGACTTCTGCCCCGGCGGCCGCCTGCCGGTGCCGCAAGGCCACGAAGTGGTGCCGTTCGTCAACCGCCTGGCCACACACTTCAGGCACGTGGTCTTGACGCAGGATTGGCACCCACCAGGCCACCACTCCTTTGCCTCCTCGCATGCCGGCAGGCAACCGTTCGAGACTGTAGACGTCGTCTATGGACAACAGGTGCTGTGGCCGGATCACTGCGTCCAGGGCACGCCGGGCGCACAATTCCACGACGACCTGCAGATCCCGCACGCCCAGCTGGTGCTGCGCAAAGGCTTCCGGTCCCCCATCGATTCCTATTCCGCATTCTACGAGAACGACCGCAAGACGCCGACCGGGCTCGCCAGCTACCTGCGGGAACGCGGCCTGACTCGCGTCTTCCTGGCCGGGCTCGCGTTCGATTTCTGCGTGCGCTACTCGGCCGAGGACGCGCGCCGCGAGGGCTTTGCGGTGGTGGTCATCGAGGACGCCTGCCGCGGCATCGACGTCGGCGGCTCGATGGCGGCGACGCGCCAGAGCCTGGCGGCACTGGGAATTGCGACAGTCGCTGCAGATGCCATTGCACGCGGCGGCGAGTGACGCCGCCCGCGGCCCTTATTATTCCTGAGCCTGGAAGGGTCCGCACTTGGCGGCGGTGCCGAAGCGCTTGTCGAAATCGACCGTGCCGCCAGCGACCGGAACGCGCGTGGGCGGGAGCTTGCGCGTGTACTGATCGACGATCACCGATTTCTTGTCCGGGCTGAGGCTGACGCGCACGGGCTCCAGCATCTTGCCTTGTTGGCGTCGGTCAGATCGAGCGTGTAGTAGCCGATCACGGGGCGATCCAATGCCTTGGCGCCGCCGCCGAATGCGACCGACTGCGGCACATAGACTTCCATCTTGGCATCGGGCCCGTCGCAGGCGAGCACGCGCGCCATGTAGGCATCCTGGCCCGGGTCTTTCGCCGCGGCTGGCGTGGCGAGAACGGCAAGGAACGCTGCGGCGAGGCGCGCGAGGCGAAGCATCGGATGGATCCCTTCGGTCGGTCGACTTCAATCAGGCGACGTGCCCGCACATGGCCGGCGGCATCCGCTGATGCGGACAGATTGCATCAAACACGCATGGTCGTGACGGTATGGAGCGCCGACGTTGTTACTGCGGCAGCTTCTTCAGGATCAGGATCGCGAGATTGCCGTCCGGGGTATAGTCTGTCTTCTTCATCTCGAACTGGGTGTCGCCAATCTTCTTCACGTCCTCGCCGCAGAAACTGACGAGGTTGTCGGCCGCACCCTTGTCGATCACCATGCGGAAATCCTTGATCGGACCGGACCAGTTGGCACCGGTCTTGAGGATGTAGTCGAGGCGCTCCTCGGAGAACGGCCCGCCGAACTTGGCATTGGCGACCTTGCGCGCGCGCTCGATCGCCGCGAGGAATTGGCTATCGAAGCAGTACTTGTCCTTGTATTCCTGGTACCAGGGCTCCTTGTCCGCATCGGGAGAGCCGAGCGAGGTCTGCACCGAGGCGCCGACGCTCGGCTTGTAGCGGTGCTCGATCGCGGTCTCGCCCTTGGCCGGAAAGGTCTGCTCCCAGTAATAGGTGGTCTGCAGCGTCCAGCGCGCCGCCAGATGCTTGGCCATGCCGCGGCCGCTGTCGTATTCCTCGACCTCGGCCACGCCGATGCGCAGCAGTTCGTCCCACTTCTCCAGGGGCAGTCGGTCGAGCGCGTCGTTGGTGCTGGCGAGGTGCGGCGCCAGCGGAATGCCGAGCGTCCGCAGCACCTGCGTGCGGTCGAGGCCGGCGGCGAGGACGCGCTGCTCCACCTGGGTGGTGACCGGTTTGCCGTTCACGACGGTGGTGAAACCGAGGATGTTGACGGGGTCCTCGGTCGGCACCGAGACGTTCTCGTCCGGGCCTTCGATATGGATGTCCGGCATCGGAAACGCCACCAGCACGGTGACGTCCTTGTCGGACTTATTGGAGAAGCGGTAGCGGACGCTGACCTCCTTGGCGGAGATCGCGAGATCCTCCGACACCATCTCGACGGCGTCGTTGCGCACGAAGATCAGACCGCCGGTGGAAAGCTCGGCGGTCGAATCGTTGGCGAGTGCGGGAAAGAAGGCGAGCGCGGGGACGACCGCGAGCGCGAGCGCTGATGTCCGCATGCAAACCTCACCACTAAAGACGCAGGCAGGCGCTGTTATTGGCTGTCGAGGTACGACACCTGCCGCACCTGCGGCGGCCGCGTATCGGCGGATTGTAGCACGAAACCGGAGACGCGGGCGGCGCTCGCGACCTGCGGGCGCGCGTCGGCGACCAGGGTCGGCTTCTCGTCGTGGCCGTAGATGTCGTCGCGGAAATGGATGGTCTCGTCGCGTGTCACCCAGCCCGTGAGATAGATCCAGGCGACCGGAACCTTGTGCACAAGCTTGATGTCCATGCGCTCGCCCTTGGCGATGCCGGCGTCGATCTGGGCGCGGCCCCAGCCGGGATTGTCGGCCAGCAGCCAGGTCGCGAGCGCGCGCGGATCCTCCACGCGCGTGCAGCCGGAGGATTGGAACCGGTAGTCCGCGCTGAAGAATTCCTTGTGGTTGGTGTCGTGCATGTAGACGGAGTGCGGATTGGGCATGTCGATGCGCACCGCGCCGAGCGCGTTCCAATTGCCGGAATCCTGCCGGATGGTGAAATTGGGCGCGCGATCGGAATTCCAGTCGACCGCGTGCGGGTCCACCTCCTGGCCCGCACCGTCGAGCACGCGCATGTGCATGCGCGCCGCATAGCCCGGATCCTTGCGCATCTTCGGGATGACGTCCTTCTTCAGGATGCCGAGCGGCACGGTCCAGGTTGGATTGAGGTTGACGGTGGTGATGTGGGTGGTGAGCGTCGGCGAGGGCCGCTCGGGCCGGCCGACCTGCACCACATAGCGCCGCACCACCTTGTCACCCTCGATCGCCTCGGCGAAGGCGGCGGGAAGATTCACCACCACGTAGCGCTGCCCGAAGGTGAAATCCATGACCGCGAGCCGGTCGAGCGAGGCTGCGAGCTGGCGCAGCCGCTGCTTGACCGGCACGTTGAGCGCGGTGAGCGTCTTCGCCCCGACGCTGCCGGTCTGCTCGAGACCGTGGCGGGACTGGAAATATTTCACCGCCGCCGTCACCGCGTCGTCGTAGACGTCGCCATTGGCCTTGTCGGCGGGCAGGTCCTCGGTGATGGCGAGGCGCTGGCGCAGCAGCGCCACGTCCGGGCCCTTGGCTCCCGGCGCGAGCTTGGCGCTCGCCGGAATGGTCGGCCAGCCGCCCTGCACGTCCAGCACGGTGTAGCTCAGCATCGCCGCCGCGATGCGTTGGACGGTGCCTTCATCGAAGGTCGGGTCGGACGAGTTGGAGACCAGAGTCCTGGGCTGTGCCGGCGGTTTGGCCTTGACCGCGGTTGCGGGCGCCGCACCAGGCGCGACACCTTGGGCAAACGCCGGACCGGCGAGGACAGTCGCAGCCAGAATCGTTAACGGAACGAGCCGAATCGCTGTGCGCAAAGGATTCCCCCTCAGAGCGGCATGTAGCGGCCGCCCCGCGACCCCCTCAGGGTGCAGCGGAGCGTCACAATGCCTTTAAGTTTCAAGCACCTAGATGATTCCGCCCGTCTCCGGACATGATCTCATGTCAGACCCTGTCGGATTATCCACCATCCCCAGATTGTTCCGTAAGTGTGGCCGACTGATGGAGGAACAGGATGCGATTACCAAGCGCGGGGCGGGCGGCGGCAGCGGTTTCCCTCGCCGCGGCGGCGACCATCTTGCAGTGCCTTCCCGCCACCGCCGAGGCGCGCGCACCGCTGTTCGCGGCCGATCAGGAGGCCTGTTTCGGGCGCGTCTACGACGCGCCGCATCTGGCCCGGAATCCCGACCAGAAGGTCACCAGCATCCACATCTTCCGATCCTTGACCGAGCGCCCGGAGGCCGAGAACTGGCAGCAGAGCCAGCGCGAGGAGGCGATCAAGCGCCACCGCGAGACCGGCGAGACCAGCGTGCAGGCCTTCGTCACCTTCCGCGATCGCAGGGGCTATTTCCACAATTCACTGACGTGCAACAAGGAGGGCAGGAACGGCGTCGGCTGCTACATCGAATGCGACGGCGGCAGCTTCGACATCAAGCGAGAGAGCCCGGCCGCGGCGCTCCTGACCAACAACGGCTTCGTGTTGATCGGCGGCTGCGGCGAGGAGCTCGAGGAAACCGAGCGGGTCTATTTCTCGCCCGACAAGGACGACAAGGTCTTCCGCCTGCAGAGCATGCCGCCGGCGGTTTGCCGTGCCGAGGAGCAGAAAGCCAGGCCGATCCGCGCGGGCAAGCCGCTGCGGGAACGGTTCGGAGAAACCGAGACGTTCTGCTTCGGCCGCGACTATGACGCCGCGCATCTGGCGAAGCATCCCCGGCAGAAGGTGGCCTCGATCCGGGTCGGACGGCTCACGCCGCACGAAGAGCGGCTCGACAAGAGCCTCGCGCAGAAATGGCCGGACGACGTCAAGCTCTCGGTGTCGCTCACCTTGAAGGCGGCCAGCGGACCGCGTGCATTGAACTACATCTGTAGCCCGCAGGAAGCGAGCTGGGAATGCTCAGCGGAAACCCCGTCGTCCTCCCGGTCGACCTGCGACGGCAACACGATGCACCTCACGCGCGGACCGGGCGACGACATCGTACTGGTCAATCGCCAGGACGGCTTGCCGATCGAGGCTGCCTGCGAGGCAAAGCCCGCGGCCGAATCCACCGACGCGGATTTCCAACGGCGGCGGACCCGCTCGGACGATAACGCCTTCCGCCTCAGCCGCATGCCGATCGACGCCTGCCGCTAGCGTTGCGAACTATCGTCGGCACTCGGGTGCCAGCGCGGCAGGTAGCCGCTGGCCAGTGCGGCCAGAATGCCGGGCGGCGTGAGAACGTCGACCGCGATCCCGCCAGGGCGCCGACGCCGCCCGGCATAGCCGGTGGGCGTCCACTGCAGCAGCGTGGAGCCGCGAACCGCGAAGGCCTGACGGGGCTCGTCCGTCAGCGCGAGAAAGGCACCGTCGGGCAGACCGTCGATCGGGTGCCGGTGCCGGCGCTTGGCACGCCCCGCGAGCCGCTCGCCATGCAGCACGCGATCCATCTCCGGCGCACGCAGAACGGCTGCGAGGCCGGTGCCCGCGGCGTAGGCCTCGGCAAAGGCGCGGGCATCGGCGCGCCGGCACTCGAAGCAGGGGCGATGACCGGCCGCCAGCGCGGTCGGCTCGTCGAGGAAAAACAGCTCGGTATAGCCGGCGCCCCAGACATTGCGGTGCCGGTCCTTGAAGGCGAGGCGGCAGCAGATCCAGCTGCGCGATACCCAACGCCTCACTCCCAGCGTCCGGTCGTCGCGATGGAAGCGTCCGCCGCGATTGCCGAAGAACAGTCCGCGCGCGGGATCGGCGAACAGGTCGCCGAACGGATCGACGCGATTGGGTAGCGGCATCGGCTGTCTTCCAGCGGCGAGACATGAGATGTTCGGCCGACGCGCGCTGTCAAGCGAGCGGCGCGCCGTTCGTTCAGGGCGGCCGACAGCGCGGGAGCGCGCGCGCCGTGCCTGCAGGGCACTAGTGTCCCGATTCCGAAGTTCGCAAGCACCTGCAGCACGTTCTCATGCGAACTTCGGAATCAAAGGGACACTAACAACTCCATGATTCTAGTGCCTCTTTTGAACCCGAAGTTCGCAACACCCTTGCAGCACCATCCGTGCGAACTTCGGGTTCGGGGCAACTAGTGGCATGACGACAATCGCAGCCCGCGATACGAGTCGAATGCGAATATGGATGCATGTCGGCGGCGGATGGTGGGAATGCGTGTTAAAGGATGGTTGCAAACGCGCGGACGATTAGAACGATGAAAAGCGCCTTCCGATCACGATCCCGCTGCGGAGTGCGCTTCGTCACATGTGGGCGGTCGGCGTGTGGTATCGAGAAACGGAGTCTTAAGCGCGCGTTCAGTACATGCATGCAGGGATTTTGCGTGCTGCCGCGCTGTCGAACTATGGTGCCGAAGTGAAAGACGCACGCGGTCTCGAGGTCACGGCGAATGATTCCGACGCGGTCGCGGCGGCGGATGATTTTACCGCACGCCTGCTTCGCCTCGATCAGGGCGCCGAGGCCATTCTCGACGCCGCAAAACGCTGGCCGCACACCCCGATCCTCCGCCTCTACGCCGCGGCCTTCTGGCTTTACGGCCAGACCAACGACGCGATCGCCAACGCCGACGCCGAGCTTCGCGGCTGCGAGGCGCTGGAGAAGAATTCCCGCGAGCACGCGCTCTATTACGCGCTGACACTCTGGCGCGACGACGACTACCTGCGGGCGGTGGAGGCAATGGAGTTCATCACCGCCGAATGGCCGCGCGACCTGTGCACGGCCAAATTCGCAGAATTCCTCTACTACGTGCTCGGCCAACAGCACATGGGCCCACGGTTTCGCGCCCATATGGCCTCGCTCGAGCAAATCCACGCGCGCGACCCGGATTTTCTGGCCATGTCGGCATTCGCCAACGAGCTGTGCGGCGAGTACGCGGTCGCGGAGGCGCGGGCCGAGCGCGCGCTCGGCATCGAGCAGCGCAATCCGTGGGCGCAGCACGCGCTCTCGCACGTCCTCATCCGCCGCGGCCGCGTCCAGGAGGGTCGCGCGCGCATGCAGGCCTTCCTGCCGCTGCTCGCGACCTGTGCGCGGCCGATCCATTCGCACGATGCCTGGCACCTCGCGCTGCTTTACCTCGAGGACCTCGACGTCGACGCCGCGATGGGGATTTTTCACGGGCACATCTGGGGTATCACCCCCGACTTCGTGGTCGAGCAGCTCGACGCCATCTCGCTGTTATGGCGCATCGAGATGGCCGGCACGCCCATGGATGCGCAGTGGCCTGCCATCGCCGACCGCGTGAGCGCACGCGCGGCCGAGACTTTCATGCCGTTCATGAACGCCCACTACGTCTATGCGCTGGCGCGCGCCGGCCGCGCCGACGCGATCAAGGCGGCGCTCGCCAGCGTTCATTCCCGGAGCGCCTCCCGCGACGACGAGGCCAAGCGCGTCTGGGCGACGGTGGGATGCGCGGTCGTCGACGCGGCGGCCACCTTCGGCGCCGGCGATCGCGCCCGCGCGGCCGAGCTGCTCGACCCGGTCATGCCGATGATGACCTCGATCGGCGGCAGCGACGCGCAGGACGACCTCTTTCGCCAGACCTATCTGCGCAGCCTGCAGGCCGCCGGCCGGCATGCCGACGCCGCCGCCTATCTCGACCGCATCACCGCCGGCAAGGCCCGCACGCCGCTCGACCGCGTGCTGGCGGGCTGATCGCTTTCTGGAAGCGAAATTGGCGGAGCCATCAGCGCGGCGCCGACCAGGCCGGCGGGCGCGCGACCAGCAACGGTCCGTAGATCACGACGAAACCGCCGAATGCCGCGATCCAGGCCAAGCCGGCGACGTGCACCAGCTCGGTCCAACCGCCCAGCGCTGCGGCGATGCGCGCAAGCGCGGCCGTGAGCGCGCAGAGATAGATGATCTGGGTCGCGGGAGATGCCGCCAGCGGCCGGCCGGTATGGCCGAGGGTCGCCCGCGTCATCACCGCCAAGGTCATCAGCCCGACCGCGCCGCTGGTCCAGGCGTGAATCCCGGCGCTCGCCGCGACCGCATGCGGCCACAGCAGCGCGGCGCCGAGCAGCACGAACCCGAGCGGCACGAAGGCGTAGGCGATGTGCAGCACCAGCACCAGACGATCGGACCCGGTGCGGTCGCCGGCCCAGCGGGCAAGCCGCACCGCGTGCAGCACGCCCGCCGTCATCAGGCCGAGGCCCGCGGCTGGACCGGATCCGAGCGCAACCCACAATGCGAGCGCAAGCGCGCCGGCGGCAATCGCGACCACATCGAAACGCGAGAACGTCTCCGGCACGCGACCAGGGTTCATCCGCACCAACCAGTTGCGCGTGAAGCTCGGCACGATCCGCCCGCCGACCAGCGTGATCAAGACGACGACCGCGGCAATGCCGATCCGCACGCCATAGTCGCCGGCGCCCGAGCGCAAGAGCTCCACGTGCCACACGACGTTCCCGGCGAGCAGCACGCCGAGCACACCCAGCACACGCAAGTTGCGCCAGTTTCGGCCCGCCACGATCTCCCGCAGCGCGACCGCAGCCAGGGCGGCGAGAAACGAGATGTCGATCGCCGCCGCCGCGGCAGGCCCGATCGTTGCAGACATGAAGATCGCGACCCGCCCCGCGAGCCATAGCAGCGCAAGGCCCGCCAAAGGCCAGCCGCAGACCGGCAATCGGCCGGTCCAATTCGGGATTGCGGTCAGCAGGAATCCCGCGATCGCGGCCGCGACGTAGCCATAGAGCATTTCGTGGGCGTGCCAGTCGAGTGCGTTCATCCCGACCGAAAGGCTGATCTCGCCGAAATACTGCCGCACCCAGAGCAGGACGCCGACCGCGCTCCACAGCGCGGCGCCGAGAAAGAACGGGCGGAAGCCGTAGGAGAACAGCGCGGGTCCGGAATAGCTGCGCCGGCGCGCAAGAGCAGCGGGAATGGTCATGCCGATCGTATGGCAGATCTCCGGCTGGGCCGGTTTGAGGCATGTCAATGCGGAGGGCATCGACGTAAAAACGCCCACCAGAGGCGGGCGTTTTCAAAAGCAGGGCAGCGCGTGTGCCGCTTATGCCTGCGGCTGCGGCTCCAGGCCCCCGGTTTCGGGGCGCGGGCGCGGCTTGCCGGCCGGCGGCACGGCGGAACCGCGCGGCGTCGGCTCGATCACGGATTCGCGCGACGGCCGCTTGCCGGCGAGCAGATCCTTGATCTCGTCGCCGGTAAGCGTCTCGAACTCGAGCAGACCCTTGGCGAGGGTTTCGAGGTCGGGGCGCTTGGCCTCGAGGATGCGTTGCGCCTCGGCATAGCCGGTCTCGACCAGCCGCCTGATCTCGGCGTCGATCTTGCGGCTCGTCTCCTCGGAGATGTTCTGCTGGCGCGACACCTGGTAGCCGAGGAACACCTCGTCCTGGTTCTCGCCATAGGCGACGGTGCCGAGCGTCTCGGACAGGCCCCAGCGCGTCACCATCATGCGCGCCAGCTTGGTGGCCTGCTCGATGTCGGAGGCCGCGCCAGATGTCACCTTCTCCTTGCCGAACACGAGCTCCTCGGCCACGCGACCGCCCATCATGATGGCGAGGCGCGAGGTCATCTGCTCGAGGCTCATGGACAGCTTGTCGCGCTCCGGCAGCTGCATGACCATGCCGAGCGCGCGGCCGCGCGGGATGATGGTGGCCTTGTGCACGGGGTCGGTCGCCTTGACGTTGAGCGCGACGATGGCGTGGCCGCCCTCGTGATAGGCGGTGAGGAGTTTCTCCTCCTCCGTCATCACCAGCGACTTGCGCTCGGCGCCCATCATCACCTTGTCCTTGGCGTCCTCAAACTCGCTCTGGGTGACCATGCGCTTGTTGCGCCGGGCCGCCATCAAGGCCGCCTCGTTGATCAGGTTGGCGAGGTCGGCGCCGGAGAAGCCGGGCGTGCCGCGCGCGATGGTCCGCAGATTGACGTCCGGGGCCAGCGGCACCTTGCGCACGTGCACCTTGAGGATCTGCTCGCGGCCGACCACGTCCGGGTTCGGCACCACGACCTGGCGGTCGAAGCGGCCGGGACGCAGCAGCGCGGGATCGAGCACATCGGGCCGGTTGGTGGCGGCGATCAGGATGATGCCCTCGTTCGCCTCGAAGCCGTCCATCTCGACCAGCAACTGGTTCAGCGTCTGCTCGCGCTCGTCGTTGCCGCCGCCGAGGCCGGCGCCGCGGTGACGACCGACAGCGTCGATTTCATCGATGAAGATGATGCAGGGCGCGTTCTTCTTGGCCTGCTCGAACATGTCGCGGACGCGCGAGGCGCCGACGCCGACGAACATCTCGACGAAGTCGGAACCGGAAATGGTGAAGAATGGCACGTTGGCCTCGCCTGCGACGGCGCGCGCGATGAGCGTCTTGCCGGTGCCGGGCGGGCCGACCAGCAGCACGCCGCGCGGAATCTTGCCGCCGAGGCGCTGGAATTTTCCGGGATCGCGCAGGAACTCGACGATCTCCTGCAGGTCCTGCTTGGCCTCGTCGACGCCGGCGACGTCCTCGAAGGTGACGCGGCCGTGCGCCTCGGTCAGCAGCTTGGCGCGGCTCTTGCCGAAACCGAGCGCCTTGCCGCCCGCGCCCTGCATCTGCCGTGACAGGAATATCCACACGCCGATCAGCGCGATGAAGGGCAGCCAGGAGACGAGCAGCGACACGAACCACGGCACATCGTTCTGCTGCGGCCGCGCGGTGATCGACACGCCCTTGCCATAGAGCCGCTGGATCAGGCTGGGGTCGTTCGGCGCGTAGGTCTGGAAGTTGCGGCCGTCGGTGAAGGTGCCGTGGATCTCGGGGCCCTGGATCAGGACATCGCGTACGCGCCCCTGCTCGACCTCGTTCAACAGCTGCGAGAAGGAAATATCCTGTGACGTGGCGCGTTGGCCCGGATTCTGGAACAGGGTGAACAGCGCGAGCAGCAAGAGAACGATGATCACCCAGAGGGCGAAATTGCGCAGGTTGGCGTTCATCCCGTGTCCTTCATGGCCGCCGCTGATCCGGGTGGCCCGTTCATGTGCCGGCAGGTTACGGTGTCTGCAAGTTACAACGCCTGCAAATCATGCTGCCACAAGCTCAAGGCCGATTCACGGCCGTCCCCGCCACAATCTAAGTGCCAGGGGGGCTCCTGCCAAGGGAAGCCGGCCACCCATCCGGTCTGATTCCTTTTCCATTTTACCCAGTGTTACCGACCTTTGAAGCGGCCGCTTCGGCCCGATCTGCCTGTGGTTAAGGCACTGCGTACGGGGCGAGTTCCACGCGCCGGAGCTCGTTCGACCACGAGCGCCGCCCCGGTCAGGGTGACCAGGGCGCCGGCCAGGGTGCGGCGCAGCCGAAAGACGCCGCTGCGGGCGCCGGCGCTCGCGTCCCGGAGGGCATCATAAAGCTGCTCGAGCTTGCGCAGCTCGACCGGCCCCTCGTTGCCGACATGGGTGATGGCACGGCCGAGGAGGCGCAGCGCCACTTCGGCGGGCAGGCGGGCGAATTTTCCGGCATCGAAGTCGATCGGACCGCGATCGGCCCAGGGGCCCTGCGACAATTCCGCCGCCGCGACGGCGACCGCGGCGTCGATCGCGGCCTCCGCGCGCCGCAGCCGCCGCGCCAGCAGCGCCAGCGAGCGCGCATCGAGCCCCTCGCGCGCCAGCGCCGGCATCACGCCGCGCAGCCGCGCGCGGGTGAAGCGCGGATCGCGGTTCGACGGGTCATCGGCAAAGCCGAGCCCGGCCTGCTCGAGAGTCGCGATCAACCGCGCCTTTGGCAGATCGAGCAGCGGACGGATGAGCATGATCGCTGGTCCCGGAGATGCGCCGACCGGGAGCGGCGAGGCGGCGGCCATGGCGGCGAGCCCGGTCATGCCGCTGCCGCGGCTCATGCGGATCAGCACGGTCTCGGCCTGATCGTCGAGCGTGTGGGCGGTGAGCACATGGCGGGCCTTGGCCTTGCGGGCGGCGCCGGCGAGCAGCCGGTAGCGCGCGGCTCGCGCCGCTGCCTGCAGACCGGTCGCCGGCTTCCGGCCCTGCCAGCGCAGGATGCGATGGGGGACGCCGAGCCGCCGCGCCAGACGCCCGACGGCGCGCGCCTCGGCCGCGGACGAGCGCCGCAGGCCGTGGTCCACGGTGACCGCGACGAGCTTCGGGCCGCTCTTGCGCGCACTGCGCCAGCGCGCCGCCAGCACCAGCAGCGCGGTCGAATCGGGACCTCCGGAAATCGCCAGGATCAGCGAAGCGGCACGGGCGAGCGGATCGAACAGCGCCTTCGCCTCGGCGGCGGAGACCGGCGTCGCATCATCAGCAGCGCGCACGCTTCTGCTCGCGCTCGACGCCCTGCTTCACGCCCGCGGATGCGCGCGGAAATTTTCGCAGGACCTCGCCGAGCGACGCGCAGGCCGCCTCCTTCTCGCCGAGCGCGGCGAGCGACTGCCCGAGACGCAGCAGCGCATCGGGCGCCTTGGCGTTGGATTCGTATTTGGTCGAGACGTTGAGGAAGGCTTCCGCGGCGTCGCGGAAGCGCTGGCGCTGGAACAGGGTTTCGCCGAACCAATAGGTGGCGTCGCCGGCGAGCCGATCGTTGGGATACTTGCTCAGGAAATTGCGGAAGCTGTCTTCGGCCAGCGCGTAGTCCTTGCGCAGCACATAGCCGTAGGCGAGATCGAATTCGTCGCGCGACGACTGCGAGGGCGGCAGCGTGGCGACCTGGCCGCCCGCGTTCGGGGCGCGCGGCGGCATCGTCGGCAGCGGATCGAGCGGACTGCCGGTGCTGCTGCGCCCGCCGACCTGTTGGCCGCCGGCGTCGGCAACGGTGGGGGGCTGGCTGGCGCTGTTGACCGAGCCGAGGGTCTGCGGCGCGCCCGGCGCGTTCGGATGCTGCGACGGGTCGAACGCGTCGCCACGGCGGCCGGGCGTTCCGGCGGCAACCGGCGACGACGGCACCGGCACGCTTTGCGGACGCGGCGGCGAGGAAAGCCGCGGCGGGCCGTCCTCCGGCATGCCCTGCATGCGGCGGATCTGAGCCTCCAGCTGCTGGTTGCGGTATTGCAGCTGCTCGATGATGCCGGTGAGCTGACGGATTTGATTTTCGAGGCGATCGAGGCGCACCACCAGATCGGGGCCGGACATCTGCGCCGTGCGGTCTTGACCGCTACGATCGGGACCGGCGCGATCCGGACCGTAATCCGGCACAGCCGCCGGCGCGCTCCGCTCGTCTCCGCGCAAACGCTCGCTGCCGCCGAACAGCTTGTCGAACAACCCGAACGGACGTTCGCTCTCCTGCTGCTGCTGTGCCCAGGCGGTGGATAGCAGCGGAGACAACGCTGCAGGCACCACAAAGCAGCCCACCGTGATCACCGCAATGGCGAGCGCGGATGCCGTGGTCACGCGAGTGCGTGCGGAACGTGGCATATCGATCTTGGTTGTCTTGGTATCTTGGTAAGGCCTAAGCCCCCGATTACCATACGAATCCCTGCGTCCAAATTGTGACTAATGCGTAGTTAGCAGCACTTCGTCCCACAAAGTCTTCGACGCGCGGCCGATCCATGGCTGATGTACCATTCTTTGCAGCCATTCCGGAGAAAAATCTACTCGGCCGGCGTGCCTGCAAACAACCCCTTGCGGGCTTGGACCCACTCTTCGAAGCGCTGCACGATGACAAAGAAAGGCGGCACGAACAGGACGGCGAGGCAGGTCGAGGCGATCATGCCGGTAAATACCGTGATGCCGATCGACACCCGTGCGCTGGCACCGGCGCCGCTCGCTAGCACAAGCGGCGCGACACCGAGAATGAAGGCGAAGGAGGTCATCAGGATCGGCCGGAAGCGTGCCCGCGCGGCGTCGACCGCCGCCACCGGAACGTCCCGACCTTCGGCACGCAGCTCACGCGCGAACTCGACGATCAGGATCGCGTTCTTCGCCGACAGCGCCATCAGCAGCACGAGGCCGATCTGCACGTAGAGATTATTGTTGAGTCCGCTTCCGGTCAGCGCCGAGAGCGCCGCGACCGGCCCGATGAACGACAGCGGCACCGCCAGGATGACCGAGACCGGGGCGTACCAGCTCTCGTATTGGCCGGCGAGCACCAGATAGACCAGCAACAGCGCCAGCGCGAACACGATATACATCTGGTTGCCCACCAGCTTCTCCTGATAGGACATCGAGCTCCATTCGAAGCCGGTGCCGGGCGGCAGCGTGCGCCGCGCGATCTCCTCCATCAGCGTGAGCACCTCGCCCGACGAAAATCCGTCCGCCGGCATGCCGATGATCGTGGCCGACGGCCGCAGATTGAACAGGCTGATGAGCGCAGGGCCGACGCTCGGCGTCATCGTCACCAGCGTGCCGAGCGGAATCATGTCGCCCTGCCTGTTGCGCACGCTGAGATGATCGATGTCGTCCGACCGCAGGCGGAACTGCGAGTCGGCCTGCAGGTAGATCTGGAAAACCCGCCCGAACTTGTTGAACTGATCGACATAGCTCGATCCGAGATAGTCAGAGAGCGCGGCAAACACCTGGTCGAGCGGCACGCCGAGCGTCTGCGCCTTCACCCGATCGACCTCGACGGTCAATTGCGGGACGTTGGCGCGGAACGAGGTCAGCACCAGCTGGATCGCCGATTGGCTCTTGGCATTGTCAACAATCGCATTGGTGATGCTCTCGAGCTTGGCCATGTCGAAGCTGCCGTCGCGCAGCACCACCTGCATGGTGAAGCCGGCGTCGTTACCGACCCCCTGGATCGGCGGCGGCGGCATCACCATGATGCTCGCCTCGTCGATCGTGCCGAGCGATGCATTGAGGCTCTTGTACAGCGACAGCATGTCTTCGCCCTTGCCACGCTCGCTCCAGTCCTTCAGCATGATGTAGGCGACACCGGCGCTCGAGAGCGTCGCGCTGTTGTCGAGCGGCGACACGCCGGCAATGGTGATCACCTGTGATACGCCCGCAGTCTTGCTCGCGGTCTCGTGGACCTTGTCGAGAGCCCGTTGCGTGCGCTCGAGCGAGGCGCCGTCCGGCAATTGCACCAGCGCGATCAGATAGCCCTGGTCCTCGATCGGCAGGAAGCCGGTGGGTATGCGCGATAAGCCGTAACCGGTGAGCGCCACGATCGCGAGCGCCAGGGCGGTCATGGCCGCGCTGCGGCCGACCATGCGGGCGGTCAGCCGCGCATACCAGCGCTCGACCCATGCATAGGCTCGGTTGAAGCCGCGGTAGAAAAAATTGCGCCGCTCCGGCGGCACCGCCGGGCGCAGCCACATCGCGCATTGTGTCGGCTTCAGGGTGACGGCGTTGATGGCGCTGATCAGTGCGGTCGCGGCGATCACCAGGGCAAACTGCGCGTACATCCGGCCGGTCAATCCCGGCAGGAACGCCGCCGGCAGAAACACCGACATCAGCACCAGCGTGATGCCGACGATCGGACCGAGCAGCAAGCGCATGGCGGCGCTCGCGGCGTCGCGGCCCGACATGCCCTTCTCGATATTGTGCGCGGCGCCTTCCACCACCACGATGGCGTCGTCCACCACGATGCCGATCGCCAGCACGATGGCGAACAGGGTCGAGAAGTTGATGGTGAAGCCGAGCGCCGCCATGGCGGCGAAGGCGCCGATGATGGTGACCGGCACGGTCGTCGCCGGCACCAGCATCGCGCGCCAGTCCTGCAGGAAGACGAGAATGACGATGAGCACGAGGATCGCCGCTTCGTACAGCGTCTTGTAGACCTCGTGGATCGACTGCTCGACGAAATTGGTGGTGTCGAAGGGAATGTCCGACACGAGCGCGGGCGGGAACTCGCGCGCGAGCGACTTCATCTTCGCGCGCACTTCGGTCGCCACCTGGAGCGCGTTCGCCCCCGGCGCCTGGAAGACCGCAAGGCCGGCCGCGGGCTTGCCGTCGAGTTGGAACACCTGTCCGTAGGTCTGGGCGCCGAGCTCGACGCGGCCGACGTCGCGCAGCCGCGTAATCTCGCCGGCCTTCCCGGTCTTCACGATCACGTCGGCGAATTGCTCGGCATCGCTGAGCTTGCCCGCGACATTGAGCGTGTACTGGAAGGACTGGCCGGCGGGCGTGGGCGGCGCGCCGATCTGACCGGCGGTGACCCGTTCGCTCTGCTGATGCAGCGAGTCGATCACGTCCTGGGTGGTGAGGCCGCGCGCCTTCATCTTGTTCGGATCGAGCCAGACCCGCATCGAATACTGGCCGGCCCCGAACACGACGACATTGCCGACTCCGGGCAGGCGGGCGATCTCGTCCTTGAGATTGATGGTGGCGTAGTTCGCAAGATAGAGGCTGTCGTAGCGCTTGTCCGGCGAGGTGAGCGTCACGATCTGCAGGATCGCGGTCGAGTTCTTCTGCACGATCACGCCCTGCGCCTGCACCGCCTGCGGCAGTGAGGAGAGCGCGCTCGAGACCCGGTTCTGCACCAGCACCTGCGCCAGATCGAGCGACACGCCGATTTTGAATGTCACCGTCAAGGAGTAGCTGCCGTCGGCGCCGCTGAAGGACTGCATGTAGACCATGCCTTCGACGCCGTTGACCTGCTGCTCAATGGGCAGCGCGACGGCGTCGATCACGGTGCGGGCGCTGGCGCCAGGATAGCGCGTGGTGACCTGCACGGTCGGCGGCACCACGTCGGGATATTGCGCGACCGGAAGCTGGAACAGCGCGACGATGCCGACCACGACGAACAGGATGGCGAGCACATTCGCCAGGACCGGCCGGCGGATGAAGAAATCCGAGATCATGGCGCCGCCTGCTATTTCGAGCCGACGGCCGGCGCCGCCGCCACGGTCTGCATTTGCGGATCGACCTTCTGGCCCGGGATCGCGCGCAGGATGCCGCTGATTACAACGCGGTCATCGGCCTTCAGCCCGCTGTCGATCGCGCGCAATTCGCCGACCCTGGGGCCGGTGGTGACCTTGCGCTGCTCGACCACGTTGTCCTTGTTGACTACGAGCACGTAGCGCCCGCCTTGGTCGCTGCCGAGCGCAGCGTCCGGGACCAGCAGGCTGTTCTCCTCGTCGGCGGCGACGCGAACGCGGACGAAATAGCCCGGCACCAAAACCCCGTCGGGATTCTTCAGGACCGCCCGCACGGCGAGCGTGCCGGTTGACGGGTCGATCTTGGGCGAGACGTAGTCGAGCGTGCCCTGGTGCGGATAGCCCTTGTCGGTCTGCAGGCCGACCTCGATCGGCACCGCCCGCAACTCCTCCTTGGTGATGCCGAGCCGACGGATCTCGGCGCGGATCTGCAGGACGTCCCGCTCGCTGATGTTGAAGTTGACGTAGATCGGATCGGTCTCGACGATGGTCGCGAGCTGGGTCGGACCGTTGGCGCCGACCAGTTCGCCGAGCGATACCAGGCGCGCAGTGACGATGCCGTCGAAGGGCGCTCTCACCTGCGTATAGCTGAGATTGAGCTCGGCCTGCTTGGTATCGACCTCGGCCTGCTTGAGCCTGGCGAGCGCGGAATCCCGATTGGCGGTGGCGTTCTCGAGCGCCGCCTTGGAGGCGACTTGGCGGCCCGCGAGGTCGGTCTGCCGCTCGTATTCCGCCTCCGCCTGCTTCAGTGCCGCGCGGGCGCCGCCCTCGGCGGCCTGTGCCTGCTGGAGCCTGAGCTTGTAGGGCTCGGGCTCGATGGTGAAGAGCGTGGTGCCCTGCTTCACCAGGTCGCCGTCCTTGTAGTCGATCGATTGCAAGAAGCCCTGCACCCGTGCGACCAGGTTGGTGCTGCTGACCGCGGCGGCGTTGCCGGTGGCTTCGAGATAGCGCGTCACCGGCTGCTGCACCGGCAGCGCCACGGTGACCTTCGGCGGCGGCGGCGCGACATAGCGGTTGTCCTGCCCGCAGGCCGCGAGCGCGGCGGCAAGGGCGACCACACCACCAACAAGACGCGCATTCGTGCGCCGACCAGTCTGCATGGCCCGACCCCGATCCGTGCTCGAAACGCTGTTGAAAACCGGCGAACGCGACGCGCGACTCACAGGGTTGTTAACGTTCCTGCGTTTCGCAAGGATTGGCAAGATCGAGACTGGTGCCCCGAACCCGAAGTTCGCGCACAATTTGCTGCGAGTTCGATCGCGAACTTCGGGTTCAAAGGGGCACCAGAATCACAGAGTTGCTAGTGGTCCTGGATTCCGAAGTTCGTAATAGTGCGCGCTGCAAAGTGATACGAACTTCGGAATCGGACCACTAGTCTCGTGAATCCGGCCCACAAAAAAACAACCGGCGCCCGATGGCGCCGGCTGTCCCCTTCCCCCGTATTCCCCTGCTCAGGAGCTGGTATTGAGCACCGTCACGGCGCGGCGGTTCTGCGACCAGCACGAAATGTCGTTGCAGACCGCGACCGGCCGTTCCTTGCCGTAGGAGATCGTGCGCATGCGCTGCGCCTGGATGCCGCGCGACGCGAGATAGTCGCGCACCGTCTGCGCGCGGCGCGCGCCGAGCGCGATGTTGTATTCGCGCGTGCCGCGCTCGTCGGCGTGGCCCTCGATGGTGAAAGTGTACTGGCTGTAGTTCTGCAGCCACTGCGCCTGCTTTTCCAGCGTGCCGATCGACTGCGGCGTCAGCTCGGTGGAATCGGATTCGAAGAACACGCGATCACCGACATTGACCACGAAATCCTGCTGGCTGCCGGGCGGCGCATTGCCGACGGCCCCGGTCAGTGCCGCTTCGTTGGCCTTGTTCGCACAGCCGGCGGCAGCGAGCGCCAGCGCGAGAAAGCCGGCGAGCCTGGCAGCGCGGACGACACGCACAACAACATCGGTCATTCCGGTGCCTCCAATTGTTGCGTCGTTACCGGACATGCCCTCAGGTCTAGCAGGTGCGTGGTTAAACGAAAGTTGTCATCAACCTTGATCGGGTGTTGCCCGGATCACTCAAATGCCAGGAAAAGCAGAAACCCCTTGTGCTGGTTAATGAGCCCTGAATACGGCGCCTTGGAGGCCCCGCGAAGTTCCATGTGGGTGGCTGGCAGAACGGGTGTGATGCTACTGCAACAACGGCGACCAGGCCGGATCGGACGCATAGCTCGGCGTCCTCAGCGGCTGCTCGTTGCGGCCGGTCACATCGACCGTATAGAGGCTCGGCCCGCCATTCCCGCCGGGGTCGCGGAAGAACATGATCACGCGTCCGTTCGGCGACCAGGTCGGCCCTTCGTTGTGATAGCCCTCGGTCAGGATGCGCTCGCCGGTTCCGTCCGTGCGCATGATGCCGATCGCGAACCTGCCCTGGGTCTGCTTGGTGAAGGCGATCAGGTCGCCGCGCGGCGACCACACCGGCGTCGAGTAGGAACCGTCACCGAAGCTGATGCGCTGCGCGTCGCCGCCGCCTGCCGCCATCACGTAGATCTGCTGCTTGCCGCCGCGGTCGGACTCGAACGAGATGCGCGCGCCGTCGGGCGAATAGGAGGGCGCGGTGTCGATCACCTGCGTGTCGGTGAGCCGCGTCGTCGCCTTCGAGCGCAGATCCATCACGAACAGATTGGAGTTGCCGCCGCGCTGCAGGCTGAAGATCACGCGCTGGCCGTCGGGGGAGAAGCGCGGGCTGAAGCTCATGCCGGGAAAATTGCTGACGATCTCGCGCTGCCCGGTCTCGATGTTCATCAGGTAGACCTTGGGATCGCCCTGGCCATAGGACATGTAGGTGATGGTGTCGGGCGCCGACGAGAAGCGCGGCGTGAGCACGAGGTCGTCGCCGCGCGTGAGATAGCGCACATTGGCGCCGTCCTGGTCCATGACCGCGAGCCGTTTGATCCGCCGCTCCTTCGGCCCGGACTCGTCGACGAACACGACGCGGCTGTCGAAATAGCCCTTCTCGCCGGTGAGCCGCTCGTAGATGGCGTCCGAAATGATGTGGGCGACGCGCCGCCAGTTCTCGGCCGTGGTGGTGAACTGCTGGCCGTGCAGCTGCTGTCCGGCGAACACGTCCCACAGCCGGAACGCCGCCGCCACGCGGCCATCGGCCTGGCTGACGCGGCCGGCGACCAGCGCCTGGGCGTTGATCTGCTTCCAGTCGGCAAAACGCGGCGTCTGGTCGATGGAAGCGATCCGCTCGATATAGGCGGCCTGGTCGATCGGCGCGAACAGGCCCGAGCGCTGCAGATTCGACGCGATGATCTGGCTGACATTGCGTCCGAGCGCAGGGTCGCGGGTCGCAACTCCCACGAAATCCGGAATCGCGATCGGAATCGGCTGGATGTTGCCCTGGGTGACGTCGAGCTTGAGCGCGGCACCCGTGCGTCGCGGCCAAAGCCCTGCCAGCGCGCCCGCCGCGGTGGCGGTCGCGCCCAGCATGATCAGCCGGCGACGGCTCAAGGAAAGTCTGTTCGTCATTGAAGCGCGCTCAATCATGACTCGGTCGTCTTGCGCGGCGGCGGCGTCAATATCCGCGCAGCATCTCGCGCGGATCGAAAGTGATCTCGATGTCTTTCCATTGCTCGTAAGTCTCGGGCCGAAGCATGTCGTAGGGCGCGCCGCGGATGACGGCGCGCATGGCGCTGTCACGCGCCGCCATGAAAAGCGCGCTCCTGCCGCTGTTGGTCGCCATCGGCGGAGCGGCAAGCGTGCCGTCGGGCTTGAGCAGGATCCTGACCTGCACGACGATCTCCTGCGGATCCTTGGCGCCAGCCGGCGGCGTCCACAGCTGCGCGAGGCGCTGGCGCAACGCGTCGAGCTCGCTCAGGGAGATCTGCGCCGCGTGGCCTTTCGGCGTGCCGAGTGCGGGCGCGCTATTGAGCGTCTCGCCCGCGGCTGCGACCCGGGTCGCGGTCTGCTTGTTGAGCAGCGCCTGGACCTGATTCGGGTCGAACTTGGGTGCCGGCGGCGCGGGCTTCTTGGGGGCCGGCGGCTTGGCCTCGGCCTTCTTCGGCTCCGGCTTTTTCGTCTCCTCCTTCGCCAACGCGTCGGCGATCGGATCGGACTTCGGCTCTGCCTTCTTTTCCGGCTTGGATTCGACGGGCTTGGTTTCGGCCGGCTTTGCCTCCGGCGCGGGCGGCGGCTCGCGCGCGGCCTTGACCTCTTTCTTCTCGTCGATCTTCGCGGTCACGTCCTCGACCGGCTTGGCCTCGGCGACCTTCTCGACCAGCGGCTTCGGCGTCTCGGACTTCGGCGCGCTCAAATTGCCGGCCGTCATCTGGGTGAAGTCGGACACCGACACGATGTCTACCGGCAGCGCATCGCCCGGCAGAACAGGCAGCGGCTTGGCCGCGAGCGACCACACGCTCCAGACCAAGACGGCGGCGTGCCCAATTCCCGATATGGCGTAGGCGACCTTCATTTCCCCGCTTTTCACGCGATCAACGCGGCGCCCCCTGCTCGACGTCCGTTACCAAGGCCACCTTCGAGAAGCCGGCAGCCTGCAAACGCCCCATCACTTTCATCACCGTGCCGTAGGCGATCTTCTGGTCGCCGCGGACGAAAATCCGTTCCTCGGCGCCTGCGCCGCGGGCCTCGGTGACGGCCTTGAGCTTGGGGACCAGTTCCTCCACCGAGATTTCGGTATTTTGGAGGTAGACTTGGCCCTCCTGATTGACCGAGACCGTTAGCGGTTCCTTATCCAGATCAAGGGTCTTGGCCTTGGTCTGCGGCAGGTCGAGGGGCACCCCGACCGTCAGCAGCGGCGCCGACACCATGAAAATGATCAGCAGCACCAACATGACGTCGACCATCGGCGTCACGTTGATCTCGGCCATGACTGGGCGCCGACGATGCCGCCGTCTGCCGGCGACCGCGGCAGACCCCGCGCTCATTGCCATTGCGACCCCTTGTCCCGCTAAGTCCCCTTAGCCCGCAAAGTCCCCTCAGCCCCGCTCGTCGATCTGCCGCGACAGAATGGCGGCAAATTCGTCGGCGAACCCCTCCAGGCGCTGGGCCTGTTTGTTCACGTCGGATACGAACTTGTTATAGAAAATGGTCGCTGGTATGGCGGCGACGAGGCCGATTGCAGTTGCGAACAGGGCTTCCGCGATGCCCGGCGCAACCACCGCGAGTGACGTGGTCTGCTGGCCGGCAATGGCCCGGAAGCTCGTCATGATGCCCCAAACGGTGCCAAACAGGCCGACGAAGGGGCCGGCCGAGCCGACCGTCGCCAAAAACAGGAGGCGGCGCTCGAGCCGCGCGATCTCGCGCTGGATGGTCACGTCCATGACCTTCTCGATGCGCATCTGCAGTCCGGCAAAGGAGCGCGGCTGCCCTTCGAGGCTGCGCTTCCACTCCCGCATCGCGGCCACGAACAAAGCCGCCATGGAATGGGACGGGCGCGAGGCGAGCGAGCGATAGAGCTCGTCCAGCGATTGGCCCGACCAGAACGCCTGCTCGAAGCTGTCCATGGCGCGGCGGGTGCGGGCATAGAGGATCAGCTTGTCGATCGCGATCGCCCAAACCACGACCGAGGCGAGCAGCAGCCCGATCATGACGAATTGGACGACGAAGTCCGCGTGCTTGAACAGGTCCCAGATCGAAAGCGACGCAGCCGGCGTCATGGCATCTCCTTCCGGCTGTCCGGTCCACGCGGACGGGCGATTCCGCAGTCGGGCCGGAGCTATTCGCGTGGCGGGAACGATGTGCGGGCGGCGCCGCTAGTGTCCGAAGACCCCGAAATTGCGGAAAAATCCGGCCCCCACCGGTAGAGGTAACGGATTCCCCGCCAAGATGACCGAACTAGGGCCGTGATTCCCATCCCCACCGATGAGCTAGCTGGCGCCGATCAGGTTAACGCACAGTTACCGGGCCCGCCCGCTCCTGTAACCGGGGTGCGGCAATATTCCAGGGGACGCGCGCAAAGATTTCTGGGGCGCGCACAAAGCAAATCGGGCCGCCCACGGTTGTGGACGGCCCGATCAGTGCAGATGTGAGAGGCTTCTTCAGGTCGGCGGCGGTGCCGACGGAGCCGAGCGCGCGCGCCGCTCCGCCATGAACTGGTCGAACTCGGACTTGTCCTTCGCCATGCGCAGGCGTCCGAGGAAATCGTGGAACTCTCGCTGCTCCTCCTCGAGCCGCCGCAAGGTCTCCTCGCGGTACTCGTCGAAGGCGCGGTTGCCGCTCGAACGCTGGGGCTGCCACCAGGTCCCGGCGTTCCGCATCTGATCGGCCGCTCCGTGCCAACGGCTCATGTGGCCGCCTTTCCAGCAACTCATTCTTCCGCTCCCGATGATGAAGGCCAAGGTGGCGAGACCCACCGGCCACCAGATGACGAAGCCCAGGATCATCAGCGCGATCCAGGCTGGTTTTCCCAACTCGTCGAGCTTTGCAACGATAGGCATGTGGCCCCTCGTGGTGAATGTTAATTACATTTACATAGCTAGAGCCCTTCCCGCGGGCTGTCAAGGGGCAACTTAGGAAGGGCTTGCCGGTGCCGGAAGGCCCAGGCCCCGCAAATAGATCAGCACCGCGGCTTCGAGCAGTTCTTCCGGCGACATCGGCAGCGCGCGCTTGGCCGCGTCTCCGCGCCCGAACAACGAGGCGATGCCGTGCGAGAGCGCCCAGATGTGCAGCGCCATCATCAGCACGGGCGGACGGCCCTCGGCCGGCATGGTGGCGACGAGCCGCTCAGTCGCGTGCCGCAGTACGGCGAAGGCGCGCTCACCGGCATCGCGCAGCTCCGGGCTGGAATCGGGCGGGATGCCGGCCTCGAACATGGCGGAGTAGTAGGCCGGCTCATCCTTGGCGAACTGGAGATAGCCTTTCCCGACGCGGTCGAAGGCGGTGAAGGGATCGGGGCGGCCGTCGTCCCAGGCGCGCTTCAACACCGTCTCGAACCGCTCGAAGCCGCGCCGCGCGACGTCGGCCATCAGATCGTCGCGGTCGCGGAAATGCCGGTAGGGCGCGGCGGGGCTGACCCCCGCCCAGCGGGCGGCCTCCGCGAAGGTGAAGCCGGCCGGCCCCTTCTGCGCGATCAACTCCAAAGCGGCGCGGATCAGCGCCTCTTTCAGGTTGCCGTGGTGATAGCCGCGCTCGCCGGAGCCGTGTTTCCAAGCCATGTAAGGGGTCATTACATTGATTCCGCGACCGCGTCGACCTCGCCCGCGAGATCATCGGGCGGGGCTGGGACCGCAGATGACGTTCAAGCCGGTCTCGACGATCGCCTCCAGCGCATCGCGGCTGGCGCCGGCGCGCGAGCGGATGGCGAGCGTATGCAGCGTGGCCGAAGCCAGCATCGCCAGTGCAGCCGGATCGGCGTCGCGCGGCAACTCGCCGTGATCCCTGGCAAAGCGAATTCTCGCCTCGAAGGCGTCGTCGATCTCGCGAAAACCCTGCGCCAGCAAGGCGCGAATCTTCGCGTCCTGCAGGGCCTCCGTGGTCGCGGTGCCGATCGCGAAGCATCCGCGCGGACCGCTCTTGCCGGAGAGGTAGCTCGCCAGCGCCATGGCGTAGACGCGCCCCAGCGCCTCCCGCAATGGCAGGTCGTAGGCCAGCATCTCCTTCATGGCGACGAGACTGAGCTCCCAGTAATGCGCCAACGCCTGGAGGTAGAGATCGCGCTTGTCGCCGAACGCTCCATAGAGACTCGGCCGGTTCATGCCGGTCGCCTCGCTCAGGTC
>Ga0126382_10000033_pt1 | contig 38083 bp, 34 predicted proteins | sample PanSoiMetPlot_30_FD_92548 | JGI IMG/M metagenome (GOLD analysis project Ga0126382, IMG submission 92548) | Tropical forest soil microbial communities from Panama - MetaG Plot_30 | ecosystem: Environmental > Terrestrial > Soil > Tropical forest > Bulk soil | place: Panama | collected 2016-02-17
CGCGCGGTGAGCGCATGGGCCTCGAGATGATTGACCGCCATCAGCGGCTTCTCGTTCACCAATGCGATCGCCTTGGCGGTGGTGAGGCCCACGATCACGCCGCCGATCAGCCCGGGGCCGGCGGCGGCGGCGATACCGTCGAGATCGGCGAAGCCGACCGCAGCCTCGGCCATGGCCTTGGCGATGATCATGTCGAGCGCCTCGACATGGGCGCGCGCGGCGATCTCCGGCACCACCCCGCCGAAGGCGGCATGCTCGCCGATCTGTGACAGCACGATGCTCGACAGGATCTTGCCGGGGCCCGCCTCCGGCCGCTCGATCACCGCCGCCGCGGTCTCGTCACAGGTCGTCTCAATGCCGAGCACAACCATTTCGCTCGTGCTCCATCCGAACTGCTGGCCCTTTGTGATTCCAATAGCTTGCATCGTCAAACTCTGCAAACGTACGCTTTGAAAACAAATGCGAATTTTGGGATGTGTAAACCTCGCGGGGTAGGCGCAGCTGAGAGGTTTCCGGCCGCGCTCGCGGTCGCGTATGCTGGCGGGCGCGATGCCGTGCTCCGGGCTCGCTAATCTCGCTCCTGCATATGCCCACCCTGCTCCGAAAACGTCGCCGCGCTTTGACCGTGCTCGCTCAGTCACCCCAGGGCTGCACCGAGGCAATCATGCAGGCGCATGGTTTTCCGCTCGTGCTGCTCGCAGGGCTGGTCCGCGACGGGCTCGCGACCGCGACGACCGAACGCACGTTCGCGGGCAAGAAGCCGATGGAGGTCACGCAGATGCGGATCACGGAAGCGGGGCGGCAGGCGCTGGCTGGCGACGGCTAGGCTCCTCCCTTCCGGGGCTCTGGTCGGCACTGTCTCGTGAGCCATCCGTCCTTGCAGCGCAGGCAGACGAACTGGTACGCACGATTAAGCGTCACTTGCACCGATTCGCATTTCCATCGGCCTGCGCGATGCAGGCAAAAAATTTTGACGTTGGCAGGCCGGCTAGTCCAGTTTTACGATACGCCGAATTTCTGCTTTCATTTCAACGTCAAAATATTGGGCCAGCAGCCCCGTCCGGGCTACATCGTACACTGTATTGGAACCGGGCCTAGCATTGCGAGGTGATGGGGTGCAATCCTCGACGCGTGATCCAGCAGCCGTTTTGCGCATCGGGACGCGCGGCAGCCCGCTCGCGATGGTGCAGGCGCGGCTGGTCCGCGAGCGCCTGGCTGCCATCCACGGTTTGGCCCTCGAGCAGATCGCGCTCGAGATCATCCGCACCACCGGTGATATGATCCGCGACCGGCCGCTGTCGGAGGTCGGCGGCAAGGGCCTGTTCACCAAGGAGATCGAGGATGCCCTGCTCGCCGGCACGATCGACCTCGCGGTGCATTCGGCCAAGGACGTGCCGACCGAGCTGCCGCAAGGCCTCGGCATTGCCGCCGTGCTGCCGCGCGAGGATCCGCGCGACGTCTTCATCAGCCGCAAGGCCGCCTCGCTGCGCGATCTGCCGCACGGCGCCACGGTCGGCACCGCCTCGTTGCGGCGCCAGGCCCAGGTCAAGCGGCTGCGGCCCGATCTCGCGGTCGTGAACTTTCGCGGCAATGTGGAAACGCGCCTGCGTCGTCTCGACGAAGGCGCGGTCGATGCCACGCTGCTCGCCTTGGCCGGCCTGAAGCGGCTCGCGCTCACCGACGCCGCGACCGCCATCCTCTCGGTCGACGAGTTCCTGCCGGCGGTGGGGCAGGGGATCATCGCGCTCGAGACGCGCGCGGGCGATCAGCTCACGATCCGCAAGCTCGCGCCGATCAATCACCCCGACAGCGCGACCGCGCTCGGCTGCGAGCGCGCCTTCCTCACCGTGCTCGAAGGCTCCTGCCGCACGCCGATCGCGGGCCATGCCACCGTGCGCGGCGGGGAGCTGCACTTCCGCGGACTGATCGCCAAGCCCGACGGCAGCGAGGTTTTCGAATGCGAGCGCCGCGGCGCCACCGCCGATGCCTTTGCGCTGGGCGCCGATGCCGGGCGCGAGCTGCGTGAGCGGGGCGGCGCAGACTTCTTCGCATCGACGTGAAGCCGTGCGGCTCCTGGTGACCCGCCCCGAGCCCGACGGCGAGCGCACCGCCGCCGCCTTGCGCGCGCACGGCCACGATGTGCTGATCGCGCCACTCATGCGCGTGGAAACGATCGCAGGCGAACTGCCGGACGGGCCCTATCGCGCGGTTGTGATGACGAGCGCGAACGCAGCGCGCGCCGTCGCCGCGCATCCCCGGCGCGGCGAGCTTGTGTCACTCACCGCATTCAGCGTCGGCCGCCATACGGCCGAGGCGGTCCGGGCGGCGGGCTTTCGGGACGTACGCTCCGCCGACGGCGACCAGACCGACCTCGTTGCACTGGTGCGCGCGCACGCCGCTGGCGGCGGCCGGCCGCTGCTCTACCTCGCTGGCGAGAACCGTGCCGGCGACCTCCCCGGCGCTCTTGCGTCCGAAGGCATGCCGGTGGTGGTGGTATCAGTCTATCGCGCCGTCCAGGCCGAGCGCTTTCCGGCGGCGGTCGCCGCGGCGCTGGCGCACGACGCGCTCGATGGCGTGCTGCATTTTTCCAGGCGCAGCGCCGAAGCCTATGTTGCCTGCGCTCGGCAGGCCGGTGTGCCCGCTGGCGGGGCGCAGCCGCTGCATTTTTGTCTCTCCCGCCAGGTATCGGAGCCGCTGTCAGCGGCCGGCGCCGATGGCATCAGGATCGCGCCGCGGCCCGAGGAGGCGGCGCTGATCGGCCTCATCGCCGCCGAGGGAAGGTGAAAAGCGGCATAAGGTCCTGTTAAACGAAGGGCTATAGGTCGGGCCGGTGGCATTTTGTTACGACAGTGATCACCAATCCGCTCTAAAATGCTGATCTGTTCGGCGAATCGACCAAAAGGCTCCATTCCACATGACCATGGACCAGCCCCCGCCCCCGCCCCAGGGCGCGTCGCCTCCGCCGGGCAGCAGCGGCCGTCGGCCGCCGACCATCGACCTCACCGCAACCGAGATCGAAAACCCCGGGCCTGCGGCAAAGCCCACCGACGCGTCGGCACGTGCGAGCGCGGCCGCGGAATCCTCTTCCGGCCATACCACCTGGCTGCCGCCGAGCGTCCCATGGGGGCCGCTCGGCGCCGGCGTGGCCGGCGGCGCCGTGGTGCTGGCCGTGCTTGGGATCGCGAACCTGATCATGGGGCCGGATACCGGCACGAGCGCGCTCAACGCCCGGCTGGCCGGCCTTGAGCAGCGCATTCGCGACGTCGCCGCGCGACCCCTGCCGGCCGGCAGCGATCCGCGTGCGCTCGACGACGTGACAGCGCGCCTTGCCAAGCTGGAAGCGGCGACCGCGACGCCACGGCCAGGTGGAACCGATGATCCGGCACTGGCCAATCGCATTGCCAACATCGAGGGCCAGGTGAAGGCGTTGAGTGAATCCGTTTCCGTGCTCGGCCGCCGCACCGACGAGGCCGCGACTGCCGCCCGCGAGGCCCGCCAGCGCGCGGAGGCGGGCGCCGACTCGACACAGAAGGCAGCGCCTGGCGCGCCCGCGATCGAGCGCAGCGAGCTCGAGGCGCTGGCCAACCGCGTGGCGGCGGTGGAGCGCAACGAGAAGGTGGTCGCGACCGAGCTCGCCAAGCGACCTGTGGACGCCGGCGACCGCTCGCTGCGGCTCGTCGTTGCCGCGAGCGCGCTCAAGGCCGCGGTCGAGCGCGGGGATCCCTTTGCCGCCGAGCTGGCCGCGGTGAAAGCCGTTGCCGATCCCAAACTGTCCGATCCGAAGGCCGTGGCAGCGCTGGAGCCGCTAGCGGCGTCAGGCGTTCCCACCGCCGCGGCGCTCGCGCGTGAGCTGTCGGGGCTCACGCCGTCCCTGCTGCAGGCGACCGGGGCGCCGCCGCGCGATGGCGGGTTCCTCGAGAAGCTGCAGGCAGGCGCCGAGAATCTGGTGCGCATCCGTCCGATCAACGAGGCCGCCGGCAACGATCCCGCCGCCATCGTGGCGCGTATCGAGACCAGGGCGTCGCAGGCGGATATCGCCGGCGCGCTCGCCGAGCTGGCGAAGCTGCCGCCGCCCGTGCGCGTTCCGGCGGAGGCCTGGAGCAGGAAAGCGGAAATGCGGATGGCGGCGCTGGACGCGAGCCGACGGATTTCGGCGGATGCATTGTCGGGGCTGTCGAAGTAATGATTCGCGTCGTCATCTACCTCCTCATCGTTGCGCTGCTCGCGTTCGGTGCCGTATGGCTGGCCGACCGGCCGGGCGACGTCGTCATCACCTGGCAGGGCCGGCGCATCGACACCTCGGTGATGGTGCTGATGATGGCCGTCGTCACCGTCGCCGTCGCCGCGGTCATGCTGTGGTCGGTCGTGCGTGCCATCATCCGCTCGCCCGGCCTGATCGCGCGCTACATCGACACCCGCCGCGGGGTGCGCGGCTATCGCGCGGTGTCGCAGGGCCTGGTCGCGGTCGGCTCCGGTGACGCGCGCGCCGCCCGCAAGTTCACCGACGAGGCCAAACGGATCGCTCCCGCGGAGCCGCTCACCTTGCTGCTGTCGGCGCAGACCGCGCAGCTCTCCGGCGATCGCGAGGGGGCGGCCGCAACCTTCCAACAGATGGCGGGCCGCGATGACACCAAGCTGCTCGGCCTGCATGGACTGTTCATCGAGGCGCGCCGGCGGGGCGATCCAGCGGCGGCGCTGCTCTATGCGGAGGAGGCGGCGAAGCACGCTTCGATACCGCCATGGGCGGGGCAGGCGGTGCTGGAGTTCCGCTGCGTCGCGGGCGACTGGTCGGGCGCGCTCGAGCGGCTCGAGCGCAACGCCCGCGGCGGCCTGCTCGACAAGCCCGAGTACCGGCGCCAGCGCGCGGTGCTGCTCACCGCGCAGGCCTTGGCGCTCGAGGACAGTGATCGCGACCGCGCCCGGGCATTGGTGCTGGAGGCGGTGAAGCTCGCGCCGACGCTGGTGCCGGCGGCCGCGCTCGCCGGACGGATGCTGGGTGATGCCGGCGAGGCCCGCAAGGCCGCGCGCATCATCGAGGCGGCCTGGGTGTGGAATCCGCATCCCGATCTCGCAGACGCCTATGCGCATCTGCGGCCGGGCGATTCCGCGCGCGAGCGGTTGGCACGCGTGCAGTCGCTGGCGGCAAAGTCGCCGGGCCATGTCGAGGCCGCGTTGGCGGTCGCGCGCGCCGCCATCGACGCGCGCGAGCTCGCGGTCGCGCGCGCTAGTTTGGCCGTATTGCTTGAAAAGCCGACCAAGCGCGTGGCCGCGCTGATGGCCGTGCTGGAGCAGGTGCAGGGTGACGATGGCCGCGCCCGCGAATGGATGACGCGCGCGCTCAACGCCCAACGCGATCCGGCCTGGACGGCCGATGGCTTCGTCTCCGACCGCTGGCTGCCGGTCTCGCCGGTGACCGGACGGCTCGATGCTTTCGAGTGGAAGGACCCGCTCGCCGGCATGCAGGACGCCGGCACGCTGATCGAAACCGAGCAGCGCGCCTTCCTCGATGCGCCGCACGAGCGTGCGCCGCCACGGTCGCCGCCGCCCGAGGTGCCGCCGGTGATCGAAGAGCGGGTGCAGGAACCCGTCCGCGAGCGCCCCCCCGAGAGCCGATTGCAGGAGAATCGTCACGACAGTCGCGGTGACGAGAAAGGCGCCGGGCCGGGGGACCGCGCCGAGGAGCCGCCGGAGGAGCCCCGTCTGCGCCGCGCCCGCAGTAGCCTGCCGCCGGTTCCGCTCGCGCCGGCGGTGATCCCGCTCGCCCACGCGCCCGACGATCCCGGCCCCGACGCCGAGCTGCATCAGATCGAGCCGGTGCCGGAAGCCACCGCCGAGGCGCCCGCCGACAGCTGGATCCGCCAGCTGTTCAAGCCGTAAATCGCGTCCGCGGCCCGAGTGAGCCGTAGCTTGCCTTGCCAATACCCCCGGCAGCCGATATCAGGGGCGCCGGACCCAAGCCGCAATAGCTCAGCTGGTAGAGCACATCATTCGTAATGATGGGGTCGGGGGTTCGAATCCCTCTTGCGGCACCAGGACTTAGTCCAAATCGAAATCGCTCTTGTGCAAACTTCGCCCGCGACGCGCGAGACTTGACCAGCGTGTCCTTGGGCAGCTCCATCACCGGCCCGGTCAAAACATAGTATCGCTCTCCGCGATCTAGATTGCATTCGGCCGGGGCTTTCGCGCCCGCATCCTGCGCGAAGTCCGAACCGGTCGCGAGCGGAACGGACGCGACGACGAGATGCACCAAGCGCGTCGAGATCATCATCCTACCACCCCCAATGAGATGAACGATACTACGTCTTCCGTCCGGTCGAGTCCGGTGACGATGACACCGTCGCTCGCGCGCGAGCTCAGGGGATCGACGATGAAAAATCTGCTGATCGGAATCGCCGTCGGGTTCGGCTTCTCGGTCATTTTTTTCGGGCTCATGGCCAATCCCACGACCGATCTGGCGCCACCCGAGATGGCGTATTCACAGTTCATCGCCGACGTTGACGACGGCAAGATCGAGGAGGTGACCCTCCAGGGGTCGAGGATCGTCGGCCGGTTCAAGACCGGGCACACGTTCCGGACGCTGGCACCGCACTCACTGTTGCTGCCGGCGCTGACTGATCGACTGCTGGCCAAGAAGCTCACGGTCAGGGCGCGCCCGGTGGAGGATGATCAGTCGTACGTCATCCAGTGGATCGCCAACCTGATGATTCAAGGCGTCTTCTTCGGCGCGCTCTGGCTGTTCATGGCGCGCCCGCTGTCGGCGCTCGTCCGCCAGCTCGACGCCTCCACCAGGGCCGCACAGCGCGGCGCTGGCACGCCGCCGCAAGGACCGACATGAACCGCATCCTGTATCTGGCGCTTTGCGCGCTCGTCTGCGTGGCGCCGATTGTGGTGGTGGCCATCGGCATGGGTTGGCCGGTGACCGACGGTACGGCTGCCGGGATCGCGCTGTTGCTCATCCCGATCCTGACCTACCCGGCGGGCGTGGTCGGCACGGCCTTCTTTCTGATCCTGACTTTGACCGGCCTCACGACACTCACGGAAGCAATGGCCCTGGCGGCGCCGATCTTTGCCGGCGCCGGATATCTCCAGTGGTACGTGATCCTGCCGAAAGTCTATGGCCGCAAGGATCGCGGTTCTAAATCCGCGCCGATATCTTCGTAATGATGGGGTCGGGGGTTCGAATCTGGCGGTTACACGGCGCCGGTCGTCGCCGGATACTGAGCGACCGGGTGCCATCCCGCAGATCCTGTAGGCCAATGGCCGACATTTACGCCCCCGGTTACGCGAATATACCTATTCGTAATTAGTCAATTCTACTCTGTAGAACCTTGAGGCGGCAGGATCCGCAGGTTTCTACCGCGCCGATTAAGTGACACGCGGCGCCGCAAGCGGATCCGAGGCGGCCGACCCCAAGAATCTGTGTTCCAGAAGGACCGGTAGCATGCCCAATATCCGAGCACGCCGCGCGCTTACCGCAGCCACTCTGTTCGCGTCTTCCTTCGTTGCGCTGTCGGCCCATGCCGACGTCAAGGTGCATGGCGCCACGACCGTCACATTCGGCCTGATGCGGCCGCACAAGTCGAACATCGAGCAGCTCGCGGGCGTCCAGTTGACGATTCTTCCGAGCAGCACGTCTCGCGGCCTCGCCGATCTCGCCAACGGCAAGGCGGACATCGCCATGCTGGCGGAGCCGCTCGAGACCGCGGCGGAGAGCGTCAACAAGATGCATCCCGACCTGATCAAGATGCAGGATTTCGTCGGCAAGCACGTTGGCAATGCCTTCGTGGAATTCATCATCCATCCCAGCAATCCGGTGGCGAAGCTGTCCAAGGCGCAGTTGGCGGACCTGTTCAGCGGCAAGGTCAAGAACTGGTCCGAGGTTGGCGGCGCAAACCAGTCCGTCTTGCTGATCGGCGAGCCGACGAGCTCGCCGCACAAGATGATCGCGGAGGCGCTGGCGGTGAGCTATCCCGCAGACCTGCGCGTGGTTCAGAACACCAACCAGACCGCCGTCATCGTCGCGCAGGCCCCGGGCGCCCTGAGCTACATCACCACCGCCCACGACCTGCCCGAGCGCAGCAAGCTCAAGGTCGTCGACAGCGAGGTCAAGCTGCCGGTCGCACTCTATCTCGCCTTCCGCAAGGATGCGCCGGACGAGGTCAAGAAGGTCGTCGAAGCGGCCACATCGGTTGCAAAGAAGTAAGACCGTCACGCGGTTTCCGGCTCGGGGATCGGAGGCATGAAAAGTCTGGCAGCAAAGACCTTGCTGGCGTTGGCGGCCGTTGCCATTCCGGCGCTTGCCGTTGCTGGCTTCCTCGGTTGGACGCTGATCTCGACCGTCAGCGAGGTCGAGACCGACGTCGACAATGTCGTCTCGACTGCCCGCCGAATCAGCCAGATTCGCGTGATGATGGAAACGGAACGCGGCCTGGTGGCGCGGCTGCCAGCCGAGCTCGACGGCGCCAAGGTCGACGAGCAATCCGCGCAGATCGCGACGCTGGCCAAGAGGATCGAGGAGGCAATCGGCGGCCTCGCCGCCAATCAGCGCATCGTCGCCCCTGAAATGGTGAAACAGATTCGCGATACGCGGTCCGAGGTGATCAAAGCCACGGCCGAGATCGTCAATGCCACCAAGAGCTTTGCACAGACGACGGCGCTCGAAATGGTGAACGGGCCGTTCGAGGCGAATTCCGGCATCGCAGTCACGTTGCTCGATGCCATCACCTCGAAGGTCGATGCCGTCGCCGACGACGCCCGCGCTAACCTGAAGGCGAGCTCGGCCTGGGCGTGGCGCCTGGTGCCGATCGGGCTCGTCGCCGTCCTGGTCGCCATTGGCTTCAGCTTCTGGATGGTTCGTCGCAGCGTGGTGACCCCGCTCGAAGGCATCGTGCAGGAGGTTGGCAAGCTGACCCATGGCAACTTCGAGGTCGCGTTGCCGGGCCTGGAGCGCAAGGACGAGATCGGCCAGATGGCGCGGGCGGTGCTGGTGTTCCGTGACGCGGGGTTGGAAAAGATCCGCCTGGAGGAAGAAGCCGCCGAGCAGCGGGAGAAAAGCGACGAGGAGCGGCGCAACAGCGTCGAGGTGCAGGCCATGACCGCGGCAGAGCAGGCACAAGTGGTGCGTGCGCTTGCCGACGGGTTGGGCAAGCTCTCCGAGGGAGACCTGACCTCTCGTCTGGGCGAAGGTTTCGCCGATAGCTACAAGCAGATCAAGGACGATTTCAACGCCACCGTCTCCCAGCTGCAGGACACGATTGCGGCGATCGCCGCTGCCACGCGCGAAGTGGCCGGTACCGCCGCCGAGATCTCGAGTAGCACGACCGACCTGTCGCAGCGCGCGGAGGAGCAGGCGGCAAGCCTGGAACAGACCACCGCCTCGATGGAGCAGATGTCCGCGACCGTGAAGAAGAACGCGGAGCATGCCCGGCAGGCCAACTCGTTTGCGGCCGGCACACGCGCGGTCGCCGATCGCGGTGGCGCCGTGGTGGCGCAGGCGGTCGCGGCCATGGCTCGGATCGAGGAGAGCTCGCGCAAGATCTCCGACATCATCAGCGTCATCGACGAGATCGCCCGCCAGACCAACTTGCTGGCTCTCAACGCGGCAGTTGAAGCCGCGCGTGCGGGCGAGGCAGGGCGGGGATTTGCCGTGGTCGCGTCGGAAGTGCGCAGTCTCGCGCAGCGCTCATCACAGGCTGCCAAAGACATCAAGGACCTCATCACCAATAGCTCCGTCCAGGTTCAAGACGGAGTCGAACTGGTCAACCGCGCTGGCGCCTCGCTCACCGAAATCGTGGATTCGATCAGGCACGTGGTCGAGATTGTCTCGCAGATCGCCGACGCCAGCAGCCTGCAGGCGACCGGCATCGATCAGATCAACGCCGCGCTCGCGCAGATGGACGAGATCACGCAGCAGAATTCGGCGCTCGTCGAGCAGAACGCGGCGGCAGCCAAGGCGCTGGAACAGCAGTCGCACGCCATGGACCAGCGGGTGAGCATCTTCCGCACTGGCGAAGAGCGCGGCAAAGTCGGGCTGCATTCAGACGCAGGCCGCCACCCGTCCGGCGGCAGCGGGCAGCGACATGCCACCGCGCCGAGACATCACCGCACCGCACCCGCGCCGCAACGCGCCGCCAGGGCATGACCGATACGATTGCCGACCAAACTGGCAGGGCCCTTGGCAAATCGACGCTGGTGTGACTGACCAGCCACGGCCTCCCACGCGGGCTCGCAGGCGGCAAATCGATACCGCTCGCCGCACCGCTGTACCTTTGCCGGATGGCCAACCGGAACGCGCCGCCGCCGGCGCGCCGAGATTTCGCCAGGCGCGTGCTCGCCATCCACTGTCGTCCATGCCAACGTCATTTTCGTCAGTCACCCGATTCGCGTGCTTTCGTCGGCCACCCGATTCGCTTGTTGTCTGTGAATGCGTGGTCTCGAGGAGGGAAGCCGTATGCCGGGAGAGCGGTTCAGCTCTTTGTACGCGCGTCCTGGCGCTCCGGCGCAGGACAGCGGCCGGGCGCGGCATCGCGTCGGCGCCCTGTTCGGCGAGTCCGTGTTCAGCCAGCAGACCGACCGGCTCGCGATCTTCCTTGGCCGTGAGCTCGGCGTCCCGGTGCCAGGCGACGGCCGCTATTCGTCGCACTGGCATCAGTTCTTCCGCGAGTGCCGCACGCCGGAGTTTCTCGACGCCGTCACGCTGGTCTATCGCTACCTCTATTGGCACGTCGGCGACGGCACCGCGAACTGGTGGCGCGATGTCATCAAGGACATCTTCGCCGAGGAGAACCTGGCCTATCAGATCGACGACGTCGGCGGCATCCATCCGGCGGTCGATCGCGAGTTTCAGCGCAACGTGGTTTCCGCGATCGCCGCGCTGCAATCGCAGCGCTACCTGAAGGTCCGCAATACGTTCGAGATTGCCTCGAACCATCTCAGCAGCGATCCGCCGAACTACCGGCAGGCGTGGCGCGGGACATTCGCGGCGGTCGGCGCGCTGTTCGGCTTGCTGTTTCCATATGCACGGCTGTCGGCCGACGAGATCGACCGCAGGCTGCGGCCGCTGGTGCGCCGCGTCTACGACGGCGACGCCGCGGCGCAGAATGCCGCGATGAGAATGCTGCTCGGTTTCCAGGAATGGGTGGAGGCGTCCGACCTCTATCGCCATCAGCCCGGCGCCGCCGAGCACGCGCAACCACCGGCCGACCTCGCGATCATGGCGATCAGCCAGGGCGCGTCGTTGCTGCGTTGGCTGGCTGGCCTGGACGAGAGCCGGGGAGAGTAGGATGGGTGGAGCGCGCTTCCTGCGCGCGATACCCATCACCTGGCGCCGAGTTCAGGCTGTCGATAGCGATGGGTTATCGGGTTGGCGCATCTTCTATGCGCCGCCCGCCCATCGTGCGGATCAATAGCAATATTCCGAACGGCCGTAACCGGATCGGAAGCCGCAACGACCGCCGTTGCGATAGGGCACGGCTACGGGCGGCCGCGGCGGCAACTCGGCTGCATAGGCCTCCAGCGGCCCCCCGTTATAGTAGGGCCCGCCGTTGTAGTAGGTCGGCGCCACATAGGCGGGTGCCGGTGCGACATAGGCGGGGGGCGGAACGTAAGCGGGCGCCGGTGCATAGACCGGGCCCGGCGTCACGTAGGGCGGGACGGCATAGGCCGGATCCGGCCCGACATAGGGTGCGCCGTAAGTCGGAGCCGGCGCGACATAGGGTGCACCATAGGGCGCCGCATAGTTCGGAGCCGGTGTCACATAGACTGGTCCTGAGCCGACATAGACTCCGCCGGGCGCGACGTAGACCGATTGCGCATCGGCGGTTGTTGCAAAGGGCGTCGACGACAAGGCCGCGACGGCGAGTGCGAGTGTTCGACATCTCATTGTTGGAGTTCCCTGTTACGCAACGACACGAGCCCTCCCGCCCAGCGAACTATTGCGCATCGTCGATGCGCGCGCAAATGTGGCGACGCGCGTATGTGCGGGGATACCACACGACGGTGCTTCTGCAGCAAATCGTAGGCAATCGCGGCACGATGCATTAGCGTAAACCGTCAGGCGCGGCGCGGACGCAGACGCACGATTGGTTTTTCCCCAACGCCGGCTGTCGTCGCGGCTGTGCTGCCGATGCGCACGCGCAACACACAGCCGCGCTCTTTACTCCGACTTTATGTTGACATGCCGCCCGGGCGGGAGCCGAATGGTTGCCGACGACAGCCAGCGTCCGGGTCCGTCTTATTGTGACGGCCGGCCGCGCCTAACGATCGTCACGCAAGAGAAAACACGAGGAAACGCCATGCGGTCACTTGCCTCCCTGGGAGTGCTCGGACTTTTCGTATCCGTCATTGTGTCATCCGCCGATGCCGGCACCATCACCGGCACCGTGACCGGACCGGACGGCGCGCCGATGCGGGCTGCCTTTGTGCAGGCCCGTCACGGCAAGCTGAAAATGACGGTCAGCGTGCTCTCCGACAGCCAGGGCCGCTATGTCGTGGAGAACCTCCCGGCGGGTGAATATCGCCTGCAGGTGCGGGCGCTCGGCTTCAAGGCCGAGCCCAGGAGCGGCGTCGCGCTCGCGGCCGACCAGAACGCGGCCTACGATTTCACGCTGCAGACGACGCCGGTGCGCTGGACCGATCTGACGATATTGCAAGGCCTGCAGCTGCTGCCCGAGGCGCGCGGCAAGCAGACCCTGTTCGACAACTGCCTGAGCTGCCACGGCTTCCAATCGAAGATGGCGGCGTTCACCACCGACGAGGACGGCTGGCGCACCCGCGTGGAGTTCATGCGCGAGGCCATGCGCTCCTCGCTCGCGGATCGGCAGGGCTTCAGCGATGCCCAGGCCGACGACGTCGTGTTCTATCTCAATCACGTGTTCGGCGAGCAGTCGGTGCTGCCGAAGTCGCCGACGGAGCTGCCGGCCTATGGCGGCACGCTGGCCAAGTTCGACGACGAGGCGCTGCGGATCGTCTACGTCGATTTCGAAATGCCTGGCCCCAATCGCTTCCCCTGGACCGCGCATCCCGACCAGGACGGCAATTTCTGGATCCCGCAATACGGGGTCTCGAACCGGATCGCCCGCTTCAACCCGGCGAGCGGCGAGATCAAGGAGTTTCGCGTGCCACACATGGGGCCGGCGTTGATCCACTCGGCGGTGCCGGCGCCGGACGGCTCGGTCTGGCTTACCGAGGCGGGCGCGAAGAAGCTCGGCCGCTGGGACCCCGCCACCCAGAAGGTCAGCGAGTTCCAGGACGACTGGCGCAAGCACACCATCAAGGTGCACCCCGACGGCTCGATCTGGTCGACTGGCGGGCTGACCCGCTTCGATCCGCAGACCGGCGCTTTCACCCACATCCCGGAGGTGCCGACCGCCTACGGCATCGCCTTGGACAAGGCCGGCACGGTCTGGTTCACGGAGATGACCCGCAGTGGATCGCTCGGCAAGGTCGATCCGAAGACGCTCAAGGTGACGAAATACATTCCACCCACCCGCGACCGTCCGCGCCGCATCCAGATCGATGACGACGGCATGATCTGGTTCTGCATCTACGAGAGCGCCAAGATCGTGCGCTTCGATCCGAAAACGGAAATCTTCAAGGAATACGCGCTGCCGAACGCCAAGACCAAGCCCTACGCGCTCGCGATCGCGGCCGACCGCATGATCTGGTACTCGTCGGAATGGCGCGACGTGATGGGGAAGCTCGACCCGGAGACCGGCAAGGTGACGGAATATCCGATGCCTTATACCGACAACGGGATGCGCGACTTCTTCCTCGACAAGAGCGGCCACATCTGGTTCGGCACGCCGCCGAACAACCGTGTAGGATACTTTTATCTCGCGACCAGGCAGCGCAACGCCGACGCGAGGTGATGTTGCCGCCGCTGCGCGCGGCGGGGCCCTTCAATTCTTCGACTTGGGCGCGACGGCGGGCTCGCCGTCGCGCAGGTCGCTGGCGAGCTTCACCCCATCCGAGGCCGCCGTCTTCGTTTTGTCGCAGTTGAGGTCGCAGCCGCGCCCGGCGCGCTTGGTCGGCGCGCGGCCTTCGAGCGTCGCGATCTGGCTGTCGAACTGCGTGAGGTCGCTGGTCCACTGCTCGAAGGCCGGCGCCGATGTGACCAGCACCGCCATGATGTCACGGCCTTTGCGCAGATCGGTCAGCGCCTGCCTGGCCTTGCCCAGGCGGTGATTGACGGCCGCCAGCTTGCCGTAGGTCACCGCCAGGTCGCGCTGCCAGCCGGCATGGGCGGGCTCGGCGGCGGCGAAGCGGCTGCCGATCCGCAGGCAGGCCTCGTATTCCTTCAGCGCCCCTTCCAGGTCGCCGCGCGCCTCGAACGCCACGCCCAGCCGCGCGTGGATACTGCCGAGCTCGTATTGCCAGCCGGCATTGCCGGGATCGCCGGCGGCGAGCAGGCTGACGATGGAGCGCTTGGCCTCGTATTCCTTGAGCGCCCCGGGGGTATCGCCTTGCACGCGCAGCACGTCGCCGATGTGCTCGTGGGCGATGGCGAGGTCGCGCTGCCAGGCCACGCTGGCGGGCTCGGTCGCGGCCAGCCGCGCGGAGATCGCGAGCGAGGTCCGGTATTCGCGCAGGGCGGGACCGAGATCGCCGCGCGCCTCCAGCACGAAGCCCATTCGCTCGTGGCTCAGCCCGAGATCGTTCTGCCAGCCAGTACTGCCGGGCTCGGCAGCGGCGCGGCGGCGGGCGATGGCGTTGCTGGCGCGGTAGCTCGCGAGCGCCTCGTCGGTCTTGCCCTGCGCCGCGAAGACGTCGCCGATCTTGACATGCGATACCGCGAGCCCGCGCTGCCAGTCGGCATTGTCGGGCTCGGCCGCGGTGAGCTCCTCGGCGGTGGTGCGGCTCGCCTGATAGTTGGCCAGGGCATCCTCGAGCTCGCCCTGGACGCGCAGCACGTCGCCGATCTTCTCCTGCGAAACCATCAGACCGTACAGCCGGCGAGTGTCCCGCTCGTCGGCCGGACCGCGGCGGGCGTCGATGGCGAGGCTGGTCTGATAGCTGGCGAGGGCGGCGTCGAGGGCGCCCTGGGCGGCATCGATGTTGCCAATCCGCACGTGATTGGCGGCGATCTCGCGCTGGTGGCCGGCATTGTCGGGATTGGCGGCGAGGCGGTCGGCCAGCGCGCGGCTGGCACGATAGCTCGCCAGCGCCTCCTTGAGCCGACCCTGGGCCTGCATCACGTCGCCGAGCTCGTTGTAGGTCACGGAGAGCTCGCGGACCATGCGGCCCGGCGCCTCGGCGGCCAGCCGCTGCATCAGCCGGTCCGCCTCGGTGGCGCGCGCCTGCTGCAATTCGTCGTTGCCCAGCGCGGCGTAGTGGCGGGCAAACTCGATCAGCATCGACGCCTTGCGGAAGCGCAATTGCGAGCTCTCGCGTCCCAGCTCGGCCAGGTTGCGGATGCGGTCCTCGGCCTCGGCCAGGAGTCCCAGCGACAAAGAACGCGGCAAACCGAGCTGCCGCGACAGCGCCACGGCCTTGCCGGTCGCCGCCGTCGCTCCGGCGAGGAGGGTGTCGTGCAGTGCGTCATCGCGGGCGAGCTCGTAGCGCGCCCAGGCAAAACCGCCCTCATAAGCCATCGTTATCGCCAATAGCGCAGCAACGACCCCGCAACGGGCGCGAATGAGCCGCTGCCGCGTGTACTCGCTGTTGCGCGCGACATCATCGAGCCCGAGGCCGAGCACCCGCGCCAGCACCTTGCGTCGCGCGAGATCCTTGCCGTCCCCTTCCGGACGGGCATCGGGAAGCGGCTCGCCATAGGCGTCGATGAGACGGCGGTCCGGCCCGAGCCGGAAGCGCAACGCCGGCGGAAAGCATTCCACCTCGGAATCCCCCGGCTCGCCGCCGACGAGCACCGGGATCACCCGGTCGGCGCGCCGCATGGCGTTGAATCGGCGGATCAATTCATTGATGTGCTGGTTCGTTGCGGCGTCCGGCGAGCACAGCACGACGAGGAATTGCGCTGCTTGCAGCGCAGCGAAGGTTTGCTCGGTCAGGACGTCGTCGGCTTCTTCGCGGCTGCGAAAGATCGGCCGCAACGTTCGCGGCACTGGACCGGCGGGCGTCGAACGGCCAACGAAGCTTTCCTCGATGCGATAGGATTCGAGCGCGCCTTGCAGCCACCTGCCGAGAGCTTTGTCACGTTGGCAATAGCTCAAGAATATACGATATTTGACGGCGCTGAACTCACGCACGCTACCAACTCCAAGCCGCCGTAAGAATTTGCAGCGTAGCAAAGTTTTTCGACATTGTAGTGGTGCTCGGCTGCGCGGGTGATCGCTTTTTTGTTTTTCTCCGGTCGACATACGATCACTGACCACGCGGAAGTGTGATGGCCATCACACTTCGAACATTTACAGCGTGTTTCGGCGAACGCCTGTTCCCGGCGTGACCAAGCGGACTTCAGTCCGCTCCGAGGACGCGTCGCCCCGATAATCTGGAGCAAGATTTCCGATTCCATAGGACCGGAAACCCGACTACGCAGATTCTGCGACGCGCTGACGACGCGTGCGTCTTAGGATGCTTGGGTTGCTCGAGTGTTAACTAGAGCGCATCCCGGGATGCGCTCTAGATTCGCTGATTGGCGCATGTCCTTTTCGGAAAACCGGTTTCCACTTTTCCGGGACATGCGCTATGCGCCGTCGGTCGGGCGGCCGTCGATGGCACGGCGGATCACCTGCCTGACCTTGTCATTCGACAGGAACAGGTCGTGATTGATGATGCCCCAACCTTGCTGCGACGCATCGATCACATGCAGTCCGAGCCGGGTCAGCTCGGCTTTCTCGGCGGCGCCGACGCGGGTGGTTCCGCCGGCAAGGAAGCCGGACATGGCCAGCGCCCGGTCGTTGGTCGCCGTAACGACGACGATCTTCGCCGCCAGCGGGCCGATACGCTCGACCGACGAGGTGAACCCGTCGAGGTCGATATCGGGCGAGGCGAACACCACCGCGCCGATGCGGTCCGCTGCCGCCGCGCCCTGTCGGGCGTAGATCTGCCGCAGCGATTCCATCGCCAGCATAGTGCCGATGGAATGCGCAACCAGATGGATGCGCCCGGTGGTCGGGCTCGCCATCAGGCCGGCGAACACCTGCTCGAGCGCGTCGCGCGACCACATGGCGCTCTCGCGGTCGTAGCTGTATTCGGAGAGTTTCGCCCGTGACGGCCAAGAGAATGCCAGCGTCTCGCCGCGGAAGCGGATGCCGTCGGCCATGCGGGCGGCGTCGAGCACGGCCGCCTCGAAGCTCGTATTGAAGCCGTGGACGTAAGCGAGCACGTCGCGCGGCGCCCCCGGCGGTCCGAACGTGTCGCCGATCTGCGGCGCCAGCTCGATTCCTTCCAGTTGCCAATCGCTGAGCCCGACCGAACCGAGCGAGAACCGGCCTTCGCTCGGTGGCGTCATGCGTGCACGCCCGACGCTCAGCTTGGCCCGCTCGCTGCCGTACCACGGCCTTGCGCGCGCGCCGTTCACGGCCTTGCGCGTGGTGGCGACCAGCAGGGTCGGATTGGTGGAGAGCTCGGCCGCGTCGTAGCGGGGGCTCTGCGCCAACAGCGCCGAGGCGCAACCGCCGAGCGAGCCGCCCATGGTTAACGTGGACGCCGCCGCCGCGAGCGCGCGCAGCACGTCGCGTCGCGAACTTGCGGCGCCGAGCGGCGTTCTCTCACTACGCGACGGCATGCGACTGTCCCCACCGACACAGTGCGTGTTGAGCCGCGAAGGCGGCAACAATAGGGGCTGTTCTGGGCCATACTGAGAGAGTGGAACTTTGGTTCCGGCGTCGCATTTCGGTATGCTGGGATTGCGCCACCGCCGATGATGTTGGGGCATGCAGATGTCACGCATAGCGATCGTGCTGCTGGCATTGCTGTGGACCGGCGCCCTGCCCGCGCTCGGGGAGGACTCGGCTCCCGACCCTGCGCCGCCACCCGCCGCAGCGGCGCCCGCGCAAGATGCCCGGCCCGACGTACGCGACTCGATGTGCCTGATGATCGAATCGGCGGCGCGCGCGAACGATCTGCCGCTCGAATTTTTCGCGCGGGTGATCTGGCAGGAAAGCCGGTTTCAACCCGATGCCGTGGGCCCGCGCACCCGCAGCGGCGAACGCGCGGAGGGTATCGCCCAGTTCATGCCGCGGACCGCGGCGGAGCGCGGCCTGCTCGATCCGTTCGATCCCATCCAGGCGTTGCCGAAGTCGGCGGAGTTCCTGCGCGAGTTGCGCGGCCAGTTCGGCAATCTCGGGTTGGCGGCGGCCGCCTACAATGCCGGTCCGCAACGGGTGCGCGACTGGATGGCGGGAAAGCGCACGCTGCCCGCCGAGACGCGCAACTACGTGCTGGCCATCACCGGGCTCACAGCCGACGAATGGTTGGCCGGGGGCAAGCGCGAGCCCGCCGGGGCGGCGCCGAATTGCGGTCAGCTCGTCGCCTTGCTGCACCGCGCGCCCAATCCATTCGTGCAGAAGCTCGAGGAACGGGTGAATCTCGTCGCCGCCAGCCCGTGGGGCGTGCAGCTCAGCGCCGGCTTCTCGCGCGATCGGGCGCTCGCGGCCTATGCGGAGCTCGCACGACGCTACGCGGGCGTCCTGGTCGGACGCGATCCCACCTTGCTGAGCAACGTGCTGCGCACCCGCGGCTCCAGCGTCTTCTACCAGGTACGGGTCGGCGCTGACACGCGCGAGGCCGCCGACACGCTGTGCGGCAGCATCCGCCGCGCCGGCGGCGCCTGCATGGTGCTGCGCAATCGCACGGGTTGAGGTTCAGCGGCTCGATGCCGAGTGCTTCGAACGTGGCGCATGATCTTTCCGAAAACCGGTATCCACCCATAGCGCGTCAAAGACATAAGGGCGGAGACGCCCGTCTTCGCGGGCTGGTGCTGTGAACGCGCCTATGATCAAGTCCGGGGCCGGCTTTTTCGGAATCATGCCCTGGGCAAGAACTCCGCCCTGATCCGCTCGCTGTGCTCGCCGAGTGCTGGCACGGCGCCGTAACGGCGCGGCTCGCCGTCGCATCGCGCAGCCGGCGCGGGATAGGACACCGTTCCCGATGGCGTGGCCACCTCGATGCGCCGCAGATGCGGATGCGCGGCCAACAGCGCGGTATCGTTGACGCGGGCGAATGCGATGTCGGCGGCGGCGAGCTTCTGCGTCAGCGTGGCCTCGTCGGTGGCTCCGAACACGGCCTGCACCTTGCCGTCGGTCTCGGCCCGGCGCTTGACCCGCTCCACGTTGGTGGCGAAGGCGGGATCGGCGGCGAGCGCCTTGTCGCCCAGCACCTGGGCGGCCAGCGCGCGCCATTCGCGGTCGCTCTGGATCGAAATGAGGATGTCGGCGCCTTCCCTGGTCTTGAACACGCCGTAGGGCGCAATCGAGGTGTGCGCCAGGCCGATGCGCTTGGGCGGCATGCCGCCCTCGTACTGGATGAGCGGCGTCGCCATCCAGTCCGCCATGGCATCGAACATGGAGATCGAGATCGCGCAGCCTTCGCCTGTGCGGCCGCGCTGGATCAGCGCCTCCAGGATCGCCTCGTAGGCGTTCATGCCGGCCGCGATATCGCAGACCGAGACGCCGACGCGGGCCGGCGCTTCCGGACCGCCGGTGATCGAGGCAAGGCCGGATTCGGCCTGGATCAGCATGTCGTAGGCCTTGCGCTCGGCGTAGGGCCCCTCCTCGCCGTAGCCGGAGATCGAGCAGATGATGAGGCGGGGATGCGCGTGCCGCAGGCGATCGATGGCGAAGCCGAGCTTGGCGATGGCGCCGGGTTTGAGGTTCTGCACGAACACGTCGGCGCGCGCCAGCATGGCCGCGAGCAGCGCCTTGTCGTCGGCCCGCGTGAGATCGAGGATCACCGATTCCTTGCCGCGGTTGAGCCAGACGAAATACGAGCACTCGCCAACATCAGGGCGGTTACGCCCGTCTTCGCGGGCTTTTGCGGTCTTGTCGTAGAGACGCGCGAAGTCACCCTCCGGCCGTTCGATCTTGATGACGCGCGCGCCGGCATCGGCCAGCCGGCAGCTCGCCGTCGGCGCCGCCACCGCCTGCTCCAACCCGATCACGAGAAGGCCTGACAGGGGAAGGGTCATGGCAAGGTCTGTAGCGTGTCGTCAGGCTCGACGATAGAGGGGCTGCGCACGTCGATTACCGCTCCTCGATCAGCAGCCGGTCGCCGTCGTCCTTGAGCTGCACGCCCGACACGCCGCGCGCCCGGATCGCGCGCAGCAGATGCGTGAGCTTGAAGGCCGCCTCGGCGTAGCCCAGCCCCTCGGGCCGGATATTGGAGATGCAATTGCGATCGGCGTCGGTGATCTCCGCCGCCCGGCGCCCGGCCGCAAGCAATGTCAGGTAGGCGCCCATGCTGTCGGGCGCCGACAGCCCGGGACGTTCGCCGATCAGCACCGCCACGATGCGCGCGTGCACCGCGCTCGCGATCGCGTCGCCGATGGCAACCCGCCCGCGCCGCACGACGACCAGCGGCGCGATGCGCCAGCCTTCGGAGCGAAGACCGGGAAGGACCTCGGCGAGGACGGGTCGGGCATGCGCCTGCACCGCGTGCGCGGACAGGCCGTCGGAGACCACGAAAGCAACGTCGTAACCATCGCCGTCGCCATGAGCCGCCAGCGCGGCCGCCGCCTCGGGCGCCAGGCGGCGGCCGAGATCGGGGCGCATCAGGTAAAGCTGCCGGTCGGTCGCGGCGCTCGCGACCGCGAGCACGGGCAGGCCAAGCCCGGCAAGGTCCGCGACGAGACGCGCCTCATCGAGCGGCGCGTGCACGGCATCCCGTGCGCGGGCATGGGCCAGCCGGAAGTCGAGCAGCGGTCCGGTAGCGAGCGATGCGCCGCTGCGGGGCAACGCGATGCGGGCGGCGGTGAAGCGGCGCAGGTCGGCCCAAGGCTCGGCGCTAGGTTCGCCGGCTCCTCGTCGTCGCGCAGGCTTACGAGCCATGATCGTCAGTCCGTCAGGAGGGCGCGGAAGCGGCCGGGCACGACCCGCGGACGAACCCGCTCGGCCGCGTCGATCAGGCCTTGCCGCGCCAGCCATACCTCGAATTCCGGCGCCGGCCGGCGCCGCATCAGGTCGCGCATGGCGAGCGCGTCGTGGAACGACGTGCTCTGATAGCCCAGCATGATGTCGTCGGCGCCGGGCACGCCCATCACGAAGTTGACGCCGGCGGCGACCAGCAGGGTCAGCAGCGCATCCATGTCGTCCTGATCGGCCTCGGCGTGGTTCGTATAGCAGACGTCGACGCCCATCGGCAGGCCCAGGAGCTTGCCGCAGAAGTGATCCTCCAGGCCGGCGCGCATGATCTGCTTGCCGTCGTAGAGATATTCCGGGCCGATGAAGCCCACCACGGTGTTGATCAGCAGCGGATGGAAGCGGCGCGCCACCGCATAGGCCCGCGCTTCCAGTGTCTGCTGGTCGACGCCATGGTGCGCGTTGGCGGACAGCGCGCTGCCTTGCCCGGTCTCGAAATACATGACGTCGTCGCCGACGCTGCCGCGCTTGAGCGACAGCGCCGCCTCGCGCGCCTCGACCAGCAAGGCGAGATCGATGCCGAAGCTGCGGTTGGCCGCCTGCGTGCCGGCGATCGACTGAAAGACGAGATCCACCGGCGAGCCCCGGCGGATCAGGTCGAGTGTCGTCGTCACGTGCGCCAGCACGCAGCTCTGGGTCGGGATGTCGAGCTTGAGCCGGACCTCGTCGAGCATCGATAGCAGCGCATGGGCGCGCTCGGGACTGTTGGTCGCGGGGTTGATGCCGATGACGGCATCGCCGGCGCCGAGCAGGAGGCCGTCGAGGATGCTGGCGGCAATGCCGCGGACGTCGTCGGTCGGATGGTTGGGCTGCAATCGCACCGACAGCCGGCCGGGCAACCCGATGGTGTTGCGGAAGCGGGTCACGACCGAGCATTTCGCCGCCATCACGATCAGGTCCTGCAGCCGGCTGATCTTGCTGACCGCCGCCACCATCTCGGGCGTGAGCCCGCTCGCCAAGTCCGCCAGCATCGCCGCGGTCGGCACGTCAGACAGCAGCCAATCGCGCAGGCCTCCGACGGTCAGGTGCGCCACCGGCGCGAACGCCGCAGCGTCGTGGCTGTCTATGATCAACCGCGTTATCTCGTCGGTCTCATATGGGACGACGTGCTCGTGCAGGAAGGTACGCAGCGGCAGCTCGGCGAGCGCGTATTGCGCGGCCACGCGCTCCTCACCGGTCTGCGCCGCAATTCCCGCCAGCTGATCGCCGCTGCGCAGTGGCGAGGCTTTGGCCAGCAACGTTGCCAGATCGGGAAATGGGTAGCGCTGAGCGCCGATCGTCGCGGCGTACATCTGAGGGATCCTTTGGTCGCGCGCTACTCCGGAGGCCGCGTAATCGGCGCGTCCACGAAAATCTTGTACTGCTGCACGCGCGGCTTGTCTTTGTCCTCCTCGTTGACGAATCGGAACGAGCTCTTCCCGATCAGCTCTCGCGGCAGGACCATCACCCGGATGAAGCGGCTCGGCCGGTCCGCCGCGGCCTGCGCGAAAACGGCGTCGGGGCCGGTTTCGTACCAGGCGCCGCCGGGTCCGTACGAGGTTGAGCGCCCGTGGGTATCGATGCGGATGCCGCCCTCGATGAGACAACGGATGCCGGGTCCCCAATGCCGATGCAGAAAGGCGCAGCCGCCTGGTGGAAAGCCGACGCTGTCGCCGCGCAGAAGAAGGTCGCCCGGTGGCAAGGTCGCGAGTTGCGCGGTCAGCTTTTCGCGTGAGCTTACGCCAGCCGCCAGCACCGCCGCCCCCGCCGACGCGAGGTCGAATCGCCAGCAGGTCGCGCCCGCCTTGCCGGCGTGAAGCGTCACCGCGCCCTCGCCGTGCCAGGCTTCGCCATCGCTCAGGCTCCGATCCGCGATCGTCACGGAACCGTGCACCACGAAAACCATGCGCGGCGCTGGCGGCAGCGTCAGCGCGGCCTCGTTCGACAGGATATCCTCATGGAGTGTAAGCACGGCGGGCATGCGACCTCTCCTTTCGGTGGCGGAATGACAATAGTGGAGACCGGCAATTCGACAACCATGGTTCGAGCCGATAACGTCCGGCGAAAATGAGCCCCGCCATTGACTGCCAGCGACCCCTCTGAAGGCCAGCCCGAAGCGGGCGCGCAACGCGCGCCATGGCTCAAGCTCGCCGCCCTCGTCCTGGTGATGGCGGCGTTGGGGCTGCCGATCAACGACCTCTTCCGTTACGCGCTGCTGGTGATCGCGACCGTGCTCATCGTCGTCGGCCCGCTCTCGATGCGATTGGGGCGATGGCTCGGCGCGGTCGCCGTGGTCGTGCTCTGCGTCGTCGGCCAGCTCTGGCTCGCGGCGCCGCGCATCGAGGAAGGGCATAATGTCTTCATCGTGGACCGCCCCGGTGGCGCCCTCGAAGCCGCCTTGCCCTCCGAGGCATTCCGGCTGATGGTCGCCGAGTTCGACGCCAAGTATCCGCCGGCGCGGCGCTGCGATCCGCGGATCGACGGCTGCTGGCGCGGCCAGGGTTTCCCCGACGCAGCCTTCGCGTTCTCCGCCGACGGCCTCTACCAGCGGCCCGCCTATTCGCGACAGGTGAGCGGTATCGATTTTTCCGATCCGATCCGGCTTCGCCTCGGCTTCATCAACGAGCCGCGCTACAACTGGAATTCGCTCTTCAGCGACATCGAGAGATCATCGCGCGATCGCCGCAGCCTCGCCCTCCTGCACCGCTGGCGGCTGGAGATGCCGTGGTTCGTGATGTACCGCTTCCCCGCCGACTTCGTCGGCAGCGATCTCTGCTGGCGCGGCGAGGTGCTGTGGGAGGGGCCGGACGAGCGTTTCGAGCCAATCACGCATGCCTCCATGCAATGCCGCGCGTTGACGGCGAACGACGTCGGCCGGCGCATCTTCGGTGTTGCAATCCAGCATGACCTCGCAATGCGTCTGCAGCCGAGCACGACTGTCAGGCTGCGCCAGCTGGTGCCACCAGGTCTTGCGCTCGTCGGCACCGTCGCCGTGGTTGCGCTGCTGGCGATCGGCTCGTTGCGGCGCTGGCGCCGCGTCGCGCTCGCCTTCGCCCTCATTGCCATCACGTTGGCGGTCGCCTTCATCGACGATGCGAGCTTCATCGGCGGCGTCCGTGCATTTGAATCGGGTGACGACGGGCTCGTCTACGACGGGTTCGCGCGCGGCGTGCTCCGGCAGCTTGTGGCGGGCGACATCGCCGGCGCGCTCGAGGGCGGCGAGAAGGTGTTCTACTTCACGCCGGGAATGCGCTACCTGCGTGCCGTCGAGCACCTGATCTTCGGCGAGACCTATCTCGGCTATCTCTCGCTGATGTTGCTGCTGCCGTTTCTGGTTTTCGTCCTGTTTCGGCGTTTCCTGCCGCTGCGCTGGGCGCTGGCATCGGTGGTGATCTTCGCGGCCATCCCGGTCGGCGCGCTGTTCGGCTCGACCCTCGTGCAATACATCAAATGGGCGGCACGCGGCTTCGCCGATCCGGCGGCCTACACCTTGTTCCTGGCCGGTCTGGTGCTGCTCGTGGGCCGCAGCGGCATCGGCCCACACCGCGCTGGCGAGCGAAGCGAGCAGCCAGCGCGGCAACTTCTTGAAGTGCGCGACCGCTTCCCTGCAGCTTTTGTTGCGGGGCTGTTGTTCGCGTTGGCGCTGTTCGTGCGGCCGAACATTGCGCCCGCGGCCGGCATTCTGCTCGGCGGCGCCGGGCTCGCGGCGCTCTGGCAGGGGCAGTATTGGCGCGTCGCCGGGCTTTGCATCGGCTTCCTGCCGGTGCTGGGCATGCCGCTGCACAACTGGGTCTATGGCGGCGCTCTTGTGCTGTTCACCTCCACCGCCTCCCACCCCGGCACGCTGGTGATGCCGCCCACGGCCTATCTCGCCGCGTTGGCGGAGCTCGCCCGCTTCGATCTCGCGGGCGATCACGTCATGCGAGCGCTGCGGCACCTCGGGGCTTGGCTGGCGGGCCCATCCGAGGCGGTCGTGATGGCGCCATTGCACGCCGCCGCGATCGCGGTGCTGGTGCGGGTCGCGGTCTGGGGGAAGGTCGACCCATGGCTGCGGCTGACGGCCGTGGCGGCGCTGGTGCAGCAAGGCGTCGGGCTCTTCTATGCGACGGCGGGGCGCTACTACTACCTGACGTGGCTGCTGACGCTGCTGGTGGTCGTGGTCTGGGTCAACGGCGAAGGCATCGCGTGGGTGCGGCGCCGCTTTCCGGACGTCTCGGCGCACATCGCCAAGCAGCGCGCGAGCGTGGCGCTGGCAAGCGGGCTCGACCGCATGGCCCGAGCACTGGAGCGATAGCGCGGCGCGGCTACGACCGTTTACGCGGTCGCGGTCGTCTCGTTCGTGGCCTCGGCAACGCCACAAAGCCGTGCAGCTCCGCCAGCAGCAGCGCGCCGATGTGCAGCTGCGACACGAACTCGCCGGCCCGGATCAGGCGAACGATCTCCGCCGGCGACACCAGCTTCGCCTCGACGCCTGGCTCCGGCTCGAAGCCGGCGATCCGCTCGCCGGCTTCGACGACGAACGTGTGGACGCGGTTGTTGAGCCGCCCGGTGCAGGGGGACTTTTCGCCCAAGGCGTGGACGGCGCGCGCGGTCAGGCCGGTTTCTTCGAGCAATTCGCGCCGGCAGCTTTCGATCGGAGCCTCGCCCGGATCGACCAGGCCGGCCGGCAGCTCCCATGCGAAGGCTTCGAGTGCCGGACGGTACTGCCGCACGATCGCGATCTTGCCACCGCGCGTGAGCGCGACGATCGCGATGTAGTCGGCCTGCTCGACCGCGTGATAGGTCTGCGCCGGCTCGCCGCGCGCAAACTCGACGTCACGCGCAATGATGCTCATCCACGGCGAGACCTCGGTGGTGCGCCGCGCACGTATTCGCGGCCATTTCATCGGGACGCGCCTTTCAAGGTCACGGTCGCCGGTGGCCGCCGCAGCCAGGTGGTGGCGAAGGCGTAACGGTACCAGCGCAGATAATCCGGCAGCCACTCGAGGACCCGGAACCGGCTTTCGCCATGGCGTCGCTCGAACCATCGCACCGGCACTTCTCCGATCTTCCAGCCCAGCCGATGGGCTTTCACCAGGAGCTCGATGCTGTAGCAGAAACCCCGATCGGACTCGACCACGATCCCCTCGATCACGCGGCGCGAGAACAGCCGGAAGCCGTTGCTGGCGTCGGTCGAGGGCAGCCGCGCGACGTGCCGCAGCGTGAGGTTGCCGCTGCGCACCAGCGCTGCCTTGAGCCATGGGCAGCCGACCATGGCGCCGCCCGGGATGAACCGGCTGGCGCAGACGATGTCGCAGCCGTCGCGCGCCAGCGCGACCATGCGGTCGAGCATCGGCGCATTGGTGTCGTCGTCGGCGGGATACATCAGGATGAACGGCGCGGTGCTGGCGGCAAAGCCGCTCATGATCGCGCCATGGGCGCCGCGGCCGGTATTGCTTACCAGCTCGACCGCCAGACCGGCCTGCGGATTGGCGCGGATCGCCGGCAGCGTATCGTCGCCTTCATGGTCGTAGCAGATCAGCACGCGCGCCGGCGTGGTGACGGAGCGCGCCAGCGCGCCCAGCGTCGCCACGATGTTGCGGCCCTCGTTGTAGACCGGGATGACGATGTCGAGCTCGGGCGTCATCGTTCACGCCGGGCGTTTGACGCCGGCGGTCAGCACGAACGGGCGCAGCCGCTGCATGAACGGCAGGCCGAATATCGCCGCGTCGATGGCGTTATAGACCGGAAGCAGGAGCTGCGCCCGCGGCGACGCCACATAGCGATAGGCGAGGCCGGCGAGGTAGTGCGACGACACCCTGAAACCCACGCGTTCGAAGGTCGCGGCGACCTCGCTTGCAACAACGGGTCGCTCGTTCGGGGTGACCCCGATCGGGCTGTAGAACGGCGAGGCGTGGTCGCGGTAGAGCCACATCGCCGGATTGCGCCGGTTGGGGTCGAAGGCGACGAAGCGGCCTTGCGGCCGCAGCACGCGGCCGACCTCGGCGGCGCAGCGTGCGGGGTCGGGGAAATGATGCACCACGCCGCCCAGGAATACGCCGTCGAACCGCGCGTCGGGAAACGGCAGCCGCTCCAGATCGCCTTCGACAAACGCGATGCCGGGATACTTGTGCCGTGCGACCGCGATCAATTGCGGGCTGAGGTCGAGGCCGATGCAGTCATAGCCTCGATGCGCCAGCAGCGCGGTAAACGTGCCGGAGCCGCAGCCGAGATCGGCCACGCGCGCGCCAGGCGCAAGGCGGCTCAATTCCACGAACGCGTCGATCAGCCGCTCATTCGCTTGCGGCGTGAAGACGTTGTAGTCGTCCGCCGCGGCATGCTTGTCGAAGAACGCAATTTCCTGCTGCTTATCCTGGCTCACAGCTCAATCCACGCTGCGGTAAGCGCCGCGCCAGTTTTCGCCGGCGCGGAATTCCTCGTCGCGACCGTCATAGCGCCAGACCCCGCGCGTTGGCCGGTCGTAGGCGGGAACGAAGCGATCGGCGTAGCGCATGCCGCAATAGTGCGCCGGCTTCACCTTGTCCCAGACGATGAAGCCGTCGGCGTCCATGCAGCCCTCGTCGATACTGACCGCCTCGACCCGGCCGCAGATCATGACGCGGTAGAGCCACGGTCGCGTCCATTCCACCTTGCATTCGAAATGGGCGCGGCATTCGGCAATGCGCGGCGGCCGCAGCACGCGCGCCGGCAGCGCGGTCAGCCCGGCCTTCTCCAGCTCGTTCTCGCCCGGCTTGAACGGCAGCCCGCAGACCGGAACCTTCTCGAGCATCGCCTGCTCGAACGGCACCACATTGACCACGAATTCGCCGGTGGCGAGCACGTTATTGGTGGTGTCCTTGTCGGCGCTGCAGGTGAACGCGATGTACATCGGCTCGTGGCAGACCCGGGTGCAGGTCCCGAACGCGGCCGCGTTCACGCGTCCGTCCCGGTCGACGGTGGTGATCAGCGTGAGGCAGGAGCTCGGTGCGAAGATGTTGTCCCACCATTCCGGCTTGACGTCGACCTTGGTGGGGGACTTGGGCCTCGGCATGGTCTCAGGCGCTCGCGACGAACTTGCGGATCGCCGCCACCAGCTCCTGCGGCGCCTGGTCGGCGACGTCGTGCTGGGAGTTGGCGGTGGCCCATTCGATCTGCGGATAATCGCGGGTGATGCGGGCGAGGATCTCGGGCGTGTAGCGGTCGGAGCGCAGCCCGCGCACGATCATGGTCGGGCACTTGACGGCGGCGAGGTCCTGCCAGACGTCGCGGCTCGCACGCTGCGGCAAGCTCGCGCCTTCGCCCTGCGGCTTGGTGTTCTGGAAATCGGGATCGCGCTTGAGCATATAGCCCTTCTCGACCTTGACCAGGGCGGCTTCCGCGCGCTCGCGATCATGCGAGATGCGCGGCGGATTGCTGAGCTTGGCGAAATGCGCCATGGCCGCATCGACCGATTCGAACACCATCGGCGGATTGCCGGTCGGCGGGCGATTGCCGCCGCCGCCTTCCTCGCGCGCGAGCCCGCTGTCGACCACGACCAGCCGGCTGAGCTTGCCGGGAAAGGCCGCGGCGAAGGCGATGGCGAGGCGCCCGGAGGCCGAGTGTCCGACCACGATCGGCCGTTCCCATTTCAGCTCGGCGATCACCGCGTGTATGTCGCCCATATTGGCGTCGACAGAATAGTCCTTGCTCGGGCTCCAGCCGGATTCGCCGAAGCCGCGCTTGTCGAAGCTGGCGACCTCGCGGTCGGTGGCGAGCGCCTCGGCGACCTTGATCCAGTCGTAGGAGTCGAAATAGTTGGCGCCGTGCATGAGCAGGATGGGGGTCTGCCCGCGCGCGCCGAAGGCGCGGTAGAAAATCGATACGTCGCCGGAATTCACCCGTCCGTTGCGTTGCATGGCTAGGTCTCCTCTCCCGTTTTCGTTTGAGCCCGCCCTATGACGACCTGGGCGGTTTCTCGCAGAAAATGCGACCAACCAGCGTATCCTCGCGACGAACAGTCATGCGCCGGCGTGTCGCCGTCGCGAGGACTCCGCAACCGCCGCCGCCGTCAATGGCCGGCGGCGGCCTTCTTGGCCGGTGCCGCGGCGGTCGCCGGGAAATAGTCGCCGAGCCAGCCGCGCAGCAGGTCCCACACGCGCGTGTTGTTCTCACCGAACATGAAATGGTCGGCATCGCTGATCAGATGCAGCTCGGTCGGCTGTCCCGCGCGCTTGAACATCTCGATCGACTGCTCCGTGGGCGTGACCGAATCGTTGGCGGAATGCAGCAGCAGCAGCGGACGGGGCGCGATCTTGCCGACGACCTCGTCGGCGCGGAAGTCGTACATGCTCTGTGCGGTCTCGGCCGGAAACGAGTGGATGGAATTGCCCGCCAGGTTGTTGCGCAGGTGCGGCGGGATCGGCACGATGTCGTAGCGCGGCACCATCAGCGACTTGCCGGTCTTGGCGCGATGCTCGCGGCCTTCTTTCAGCATGTTGGTGAAGCGCGCCCATTCCTCCGGGCTCTTGTGCTGCCCGCGGAATTTGCGCTCGCCGTCGCCCCAGCCGCCGTTGGAGATCACAGCGGCAACGTGCTCGTCAACGCCGCCCGTGTACACGGCGACGGCGCCGCCGAAGCTCGATCCGATCAGGCCGATACGGGCGGGATCGACGGCGGGGTGCTTGGCCAGGAAGCTGAGCGCGCTGCGGGTGTCTTCGACCTGCTCCAGGCAGATCACCCGGCCGAACTCGCCTTCGCTCTCGCCGCAGCCGCGCATGTCGAAGCGCAGCACCACGTAGCCGAGTTCGCTGAGCACCTTGGTCGGCTGCATGGTGTTGGAGGAGGTCTTGTTGCTGCCGAAGCCGTGCAGCACCAGAAACGCGGCGCGCCGCTCGCCGGACCGCAGCCCAGGCGGGACATGCACCACGCCTGAAAGTTTCAGTCCGGCGGACGGAAAGGTGACGGCTTCTTCGGACATCGGCATTTCTCCACTTAAACACGGGTCGGACGGACTTTATCGGAACGGTGCAGGTGCCGTCACCCGCCTTTCGGCTTGCCGAGACCCAGCTCCGTCCAGCGCGCATAGGCCTTGTCGATGTCGGTCTTTTCCGGCCAGACCTTGGGCGGGAAGCGAGCGCCGCCGAAGTCCGGGTCGGGGTCGTAGTCGAGGTTCATGGTGGCGTCGATCAGCACCCGATTCCATTTGCCGGTGCCGAACAGCGCGGGATTGCGGTCACGCTTGCGCACCGACGGGTCCAATCCTAGCCCGAAGGTCGACGGCATGATCACGATGTCGTCCTCGCCGGCGTTCACGCGGTAAGCGATCGCCCAATCGACCGCGGCGTAGTCGTGAATGTCGATGTCGTCATCGACCACGGTGATGTGCTTGTAGCGCACGTGCGCGGCCGACGAGCCCCAGATCGCGTTGGCCGCCTGCTTCGCCTGGTTGCGATAGCTCTGCTTCATCTGGATCAGCAGGTTCACCCCGGCATGCACCGGTGGGCACCACACGTCGGTGATCCCCGGCACGCCGGCGCGGTCGAGCACGTTCCAGGCGGTCGCCGCGCGCATGATCGAGGAGGTGACCGCGTTCTCGGAGTAGCTGCCGGGCAGCGCGCCCTCGATCGTGCCGCGCAGGATCGGGTCCTTGCGGTGGGTGATGCAAGTGACGCGGATTGGCGGCTTCGGCGCCGGATCTCCGGCGATATAGCCGGTGAACTCCGCGAACGGCCCTTCCTGCATGTATTTCGCAGGATCGATCTGCAGATAGCCCTCGATCACGATCTCGGCGCTGGCAGGGACGTAGAGGTCGACCGTCTCGCACTTGACGAGCTCGACCGGCGCGCCGCGGATCGAGCCCATGACGTCGTACTCGCAGACGCCTTTCGGTACGGGCGCGCCGGCGACGAACTCGAGCGACGGCTCGTTGCCCATGGCGACCGCGATCGGCATCTCGGCGGCGCCGCCGTTCTGCCAGGCGGTGACGTGATGGCCGATATGCTGCGCGCGCCACATCAGGATCGGGATGTGGGTCTTGTCGGCGACCATGCCGCGATAGACTCCGACATTCATCACGCCGGTTTCCGGATCCTTGGTGACGCAGCCGCCGTAAGTCATGAGATAGCGCCCGCCATCGAGCCGATTCCAATAGGGCGCGGGAAACTCGTAGAGATCGATGTCGTCGCCCTTGATGACGACCTCTTTTGCCGGACCCGTCTTGACGATCTTCGGCGGGATGCTCCCCACCAGGATGTTGCGGCCGATCTTCACCAGCTCGCGCGGATGCGTGTCGGGCGGTAGCCCCAGCATCATGGCGATGCGTCGGTAGCTGTTGAGCGCGGAGCCGAAGACGCGGCGGCAGCGGCTTCCCGGCTTGTTGTAATCCTTGATATTGGTGAACATCAGCGCCTTGCCGGTGCCGGGCCCCTGCGCCAGCCGCATGATGGTGCCGAGCTCGATGTTCCAATCGACCTCGGCGGCGATGGTCTGCAATTCGCCTTGTGCATGGAGCGCCGCGATCCAGCCGCGCAGGTCGCCGAAGGCGGTGGGCTTGCGTTCAACCGACATGCTGTCTGTCCGGGTTTGGTACATCGCTATCGTCTTTCACTCACAAATCGTTCCGCCGGCGGCGCGATCTCGGTGACGAGGTCTCGCACGAGGCGCTTGTTGGAGAGCGGCGCCAGCGTCATCTCGCGGGCCTCCAGGCGCGCGGTGCAGGCATAAACCGTTTTGCCGTCGAGCTCCATCATGCATTCCTTGCAGGCATTGGCGTTGATGCAGGAGAATCGGATGGCGAGCGAGGGATCGCGATTGGCGCGGATCCAGCGCAGGCCGTCGAGCACGGACTGGCCGGGCTCGAACGGCACGTCATAGCGTTCCCAGCGGCCGGCATCGGCGGCGTCGCCGCGCCAGACCTTGAGCCTTGCCATGGCGCTCATTGCGCGGCCGCCTGGGCGAGGGTGGATGAGCGAGTGAGCGAGATGCCGCTGCCGAGCCGCGCCACCTGGTTGACCCGCCACTCCGGCAGCATGCCGGGGAAATCCTCGCGCTGATGGGCGCCGCGGCTTTCGGTGCGCGCGAGCGCCGCCATCGCAACCGTGCGCGCGACCAGCAGCATGTTGCGCAGATCGAACCATTCAAGCAGACGGAGGTCGAAAGCGGCGCGGCCGATCGGCCGCTCGCCGAGTGCGTTGCTCATGTCCGCGATCGCGGCAAGCGCCCGCGCGAGTTTGTCCTGCGTGCGGAACGGGCCCACGTCATCCGCCATGGTGCCCTGCAGCCGTTGGATCATCGCCGCGGTGTTGATGTCGTCGCGATCCTGGCGGGCGTCGAGCAGATCGAGCGTGGCCTGTGCCACCTGCGGCCGGAACGGCTGGGTGCCGGCGCGTTTCACGCGCTCGGAAGCACTTCGCCCGGCGCGGCGGCCGAACACCAGCGCCTCGGTGATGGCGTTGCCGGAGAGACGGTTGGCGCCGTTGGCGCCGCCGACCGCCTCGCCGGCCACGAACAGGCCGGGCACCTCGGTCTCCATGCGCTCGTCGGCGATGACGCCGCCCATGTGGTAGTGCGCGATCGGCGCCACCTCGACCGGCATCCTGGTGAGATCGATATTGTTCTTCGCCAGCCGGTCGATCACCGGGCCGAACGCGTCGCGCAGCTCCGCCTCCGAGCAGTGCTGGAAGCTCAGATAGGCGCCGCCGTGAGGCGAGCCGCGTTCGGCCTCGACCTCCTTGGCGATGGCATAGGTCGCGACGTCGCGGGTGACGACGTAGCGGCCGTCCTCGCTCACGCCGTAGCGCGCGGTGAACTCCTCGCCCTGGCTGTTGAGCAGACGCCCGCCGAGCTTGTAGCGGAACGGATCCCACATGATCGGGTCCATGCCGATCAGCCGCGGGGCAAGGTGCCCGATCGGGAAGAACTGCACGAATTCCATGTCGGTCAGTGGCGCGCCCGCGCGCAGCGCCAGCGCGTAGCCGTCGCCGCCCATGTTGGCGGACGCGCTGTTCCTGCGGTAGAGCCGCGTGAGCCCGCCGGTGGCGATGATCGTGGCCTTGGCCGCGATGGTGACGGGTGCGCCGGTCGGCAGGTGCAGCGCCACGGCGCCCGCCACCTCGCCGTCAACGCGTACCAAATCCACGATCAAGAGGTCGCCGGCCTTGCGGATTGCCTTCGTACGCGTGACCACGGTGCGCAGCGTCTTCGACACCGCCGGCCCGGTATTGAGGAAATCCACATAGACGCAACGCGGCCGGTCGTGGCCGGGGGCGAAGGCCTGGGTGATGCGGCCGTCCTTGCGCGCCCAGCCGATGCCCCACGCATCCATTTGCAGAATGCAGTCCGGGCCTTCCTCGCACAGCAGTCGCGCGAGGCGCTCGTCGCATAGCCCGCGGCCGGCCTCGAGCGTGTCGTCGTAGTGGTGGCTCCAGTGATCGGGGGTCTCCGACCCGAGCGCGACCGCGACCGTCATCTGCGCCATGACGGTGGCGCCGCCGCGTCCGATCAGACTGCGGTCGGCGAGGAAGACCTCGCAGCCGGCCTGCGCCGCCTCGATCGCCGCATACATGCCGGCGCCGCCCGATCCGATGATCAGGACGTCGGTGTCGACGTGCATGGGCTCAGCTTGCATGCCGGTGCTTGTCCATCTCCGGCATTATACCGAAGCTACGCGGCTGCGGCTGCGGCCTTGCGCTTGCGGGCCGCGATCTTCACGGCGTTGACGATCTCCGGATAGGCGGCGCAGCGACAGAGATTGCCGGAGAGATAGTGCCGGATCTGGTCGTCGTTCGGATCGGGATGCGCCTCGAGCAATTGCGTCGCCATCAGCAGGAACCCGGGGGTACAGTAGCCGCACTGGAAGGCGCCGGCCTCGATGAACGCCTCCTGCACCGGGCTCAGGGCATCGCCGGTCGCGAGCGACTCGACCGTGCGCACGTCGGCGCCGTCGACGAAGGCGGCGAGGTAGAGGCAGCCGGAGACGGCCGCGCCGTTCACGAGCACGGTGCAGCAGCCGCACATCCCCTGGCCGCAGCTCTCGCGCGCGCCCATCAGGTTGAAGTCGCGCTGCAGCAGCTCGACGATATTGTGGTGCGGCTTGATCTCGGCCGCGACGGGCTCGCCGTTGAGCGTGAAACTGATCGTGCGCGTCATCGTTCGTCTCTGATCTATTCGTCGGCGAGCGGCTTGTTGGCCTGGGCGCGCAGCGCCCGGAACACGGCCTCGGCGTTGAGCGGCAACTCCATCAGGCGCACGCTGCAGGCGTCCGCGATGGCGTTGGAGATTGCCGGCGACACGCAGAAGGTTGCGGTCTCGCCCACGCCTTTGGCGCCGAACGGGCCGTTCGCCTGCTCGGCCGCGACCGCCTCGTTCTCCATCACGGGCACGTCGAGGATGCCCGGGATCTTGTAGTCGGCGAGCGATGCATTGGTCACCTGGCCGGCGTCGATATGCATCTTCTCGAACATGGTGAAGCCGAGCTGCATCAGCGAGCCGCCGGAAATCTGGGTCTCGACGATTTTCGGGTTCACCGGCTTGCCGCAGTCCACGACAGTGATCAGCCGTGTGATCTTCACATGGCCGGTCTCGGTATCGACCTCGACCTCGGCGCCTGACGCCGCTGACATCCAGAACGGCGTCACGTTGGTGGTGAGGCCGGTTTCCGGCGCGGGCGGGATGTAGTCGGGCTTGTAGCTGCCAGTGCCGACGATGTTGCCGGCCTGCATGCCGTATTTCTTCTTGAACAGATCGGCGAGCGGGATGTTGCTGCCCTCGGGCTCGCCCACCTCGCGCATCATCGCCTTGATCTTGGCGCGTGCGTCCTCGGCGGCGAGCCGCACCGCGTGGCCCATGTGGAACAGCGAGCGCGAGCCGAGCGTGCCCATGTCGTAGGGCGTCACGTCGGTGTCGCGCGGCACGACCTTGACGGTTTCGGCCGGGATGTTGAGCACCTCGCCGACCATCTGCGCCATGGCGGTGTCGGAGCCCTGGCCCATGTCCACGGTGCCGCAATAGAGCGTGGTGCTGCCGTCGCCGGAGATCATGATGTTGGCGACCGACGTGGTGGGCGAGATCACCGCCTTGATCGCGACCGCGACGCCACGTCCACGCTTCACCGGACCGGTGCCGCGATCGAGCGGCTTGCTCCAGTTCAATCGTTCGACGACACGGTCGAGCGCCTGCTCGTGCTTGCAGCTCTGCAGGACCTGGCCGGTGGCGTGCGGACGGCCTTCGCGCAGCAGGTTCTTGCGGCGGAACTCGATCGGGTCCTGCCCGAGCGCGCGCGCCATCATGTCGGTGTGGCTTTCGTAGGCCCACACCAGTTGCGGGATGCCGAAGCCACGCAGCGCGCCGGCCGGCGGCAGGTTGGTGTAGAGGGCGTAGGAATCGACCCAGACGTTGTCGATGTCGTAGGGGCCAGACGCGGTGAAGCCCGATTTCTGCGTGACCCGTGGTCCGATATCGGCATAGGCGCCGCCGTTCCACCACACCTCGCATTTGCGCGCGGTGATGCGCCCGTTCTTGTCCAGGCCGGTCTTGATGCGGAAGGTCGAGGGATGCTTGGTGATGGTGTAGAACTGCTCCTCCATGGTGAGCGCCACCTTCACCGGACGCCGCGCGATCATGGAGAGCGCCGTCACCAGCGCTTCGAGCTTGATGTAGAGCTTGCCGCCGAAGCCGCCGCCGAGATAAGGCACCTTGATGCGGACGCGGTTCTCGGGCCATCCCAGCAGCCGCGCGATCTCGGTGCGCACGAACGAGGGGCCCTGGGCGCCGCTGTAGATGGTGACGCCCGATTCCTTCCAGTCGGCGATCGAGGCGTAGGGCTCGAGCGCGAGGTGCAGCACCTTCTGGGTGCGGAAGGTGTGCTCGAACACCTGTGCGGCCTCGGCGAAGGCCTTGTCCACGTCGCCGCGCCGCAGCTTGAAATCGAGCGCGATGTTGGTGCCCTTGCGGCCCTTGAGATGCTTGAGGTCGGCGAAGGTGCCGGCCGGCTTGAGCTCCTCGTGCACCAGCGTCTGGTTGTCGGCGGCCTCGACCTCGTCGAAGATCGCCGGCAGTTCCTCGTATTCCGCGACGATCAGCTGCGCCGCCTCCTCGGCGACGTGCGGATCGGTAGCGAGCACCGCCGCCACCGGCTCACCGACATAGTGCACCTTGCCGATGGCGAGGATCGGCTGGTCGTGGAACGCCGGGCCGTAATAGGGCTCCGGGATGACCTTGCGCACGTCCTCGGAGGTGACGACGCGAAAGACGCCGGGCACCTTCTTGGCCGCGCTCGTATCGATCGACTTGATGCGGCCGTGCGCTACGGTGCTGCGGAAGATCTTCGCGTACAGCATGCCGGGGAGCCGCATGGTGTGGGTGTATTCGGCGCGGCCGGTGACCTTCTCGCGCGCTTCCAGTCGGGGCAGCGAGCGTCCGACCTGCGCCCCGACCTGACCGCCTTGCAGGGTGGTGGTTGCCATCAGTGGGTCGCTCCGGTGTTGAGGGCCTGCCGCATGGCGCGCCCGACATAGACGCGGATGAGCTCACGCTTGTAGGCGGCCGAGCCGCGCACGTCGGAGATGCATTCCGCTTCGTCCGCGGCCGCGTCGCCGGCGCGCGCCAGCGTCTTGTCGTCCAATGTCGCCCCGGCGAGCGCTTGTTCCGCGGTCTTGAGGCGGGCGGCCTTCTCGGTCGCGGCGCTGACCACGACGCGGGCCGACTTGATCGCCGTGCCCTCGGCCTCGATCGCCACCGCGACGCCGAGCGCCGGCCAGTCCTCGGCCGAGCCGGTGGTGACCTTGAGGTAGCCGGCGCGGGATTTCCCCTGCGGCGGGATGCGCAGCGCTGCGATCAGCTCGTTCTTGGCCAGCACGGTCTCGAAATAGCCCGCGAACAGATCCTCGACCGCGACATCGCGCTCGCCCTTCGCGCCGGCGACCGAAACGCTGGCGCCGAGCGCGATGAGCACCGGCGGCAGGTCCATGTGCGGATCGCCGTGGGCGAGATTGCCACCGACGGTCGCGACATTGCGCACGCGGATGTTGGAGAGCCGCCGCATCGCGCGCGGGATGACCGGCGCCACGCGCGCCACCTCGGGCGAACGCTCGACGACGGACAGGGGCGTGAGCGCACCGATATTGAGATGCCCGTCGGGTCCGGCCGCGATCGCCGAGAAGCGGTCGCCGAGATTGCGCAGGCTGACCAGCCGCGTCGGCCGGAAGACGCCGGCTTTCATCATCAGCATCAGTGCGGTGCCGCCGGCGATCGGCCGCACCGTCGCATCATCGGGATCGAGCGCCGCGATGGCCTCGTGCAGGGAGGTCGGTTCCAGCAGTTCGAACGGGGTCATGTCGAGATCTCTGAAGTCGCAAAGGCCGCGCGCATGCGCTCGGCGAACAAACGTTCCATCTCCTTGGCCTTGGAGCGCAGCACCGGCTGGCCGAGGCTGCCGAGCTTGCCGGTCAGCGCGGCGTCGATCTCGTAGCTCACCTTGGTTCCCCCGTTGTCGTCCATGAGCCGCGTCAGCGAGCTCGCGGTCAGCCGCCCGACGATCCCGAGCGGCGTGCCTTCGATCTTGGCCTCGATCTCACGGGGCGGATCGGCGCGCACCACCTCGACCGCGACGTTGAACTTGAATTTGAGATAGGCGACCTTGGTCTCCAGCACCGCGGTGTAGTGATCGGAATCGATCTCGTTGAGATCCTGCACGCCCTCGACGCAGGAGGCGAAGAAGCGCGCGTCGCGCACCTTCGCATAGACCGCGTCGCGCGGAGCGGGTATCGAGATTTCGCCAGTGAATTTCATTTCTTCGTCGTGCGTTCCTTCAGCGCCAGCAATTCGTCTGCAATGCGCTCGGGCGCTTCGAGTGGGGTGAGGTGTCGGCCGCCTTTGAGCACCGTCAAGGTCGAGCCCCTGATGCCGCGGTGCAAGGCTTCTGCCATTTCTACCGGTGTCGCATAGTCCTCGTCGCCGACGACCACGGCAGCGGGCATGGTCAACGCCGGCAGCGCCGCCCGCAGGTCGGCGGCGCCGAGCATCTTGCAGGTCTCGACATAGGCTTGCACGTCGTTGGCGAGGAACACATCGACGCAGTCCGCGACGACGTCCGGGCGTTGGGCGCGAAATTGGTC